>WNFV01001001.1_pt1 | contig 44561 bp, 42 predicted proteins | sample 5400101 | NCBI WGS metagenome assembly WNFV01 (sample SAMN13153361, study PRJNA577476) | soil metagenome | isolation source: 115 cm soil or saprolite under grassland replicate 1 | place: USA:California | collected 2016-06-15 | reverse complement strand
TCCCGGAGCCCCAACTCCTATGGGAGGGTCCTTTGCTTGTTCAGGACGCCCGCATCCTGCCCGCCCCCACGAGTCCGTCCCAAATCAGCGCTGCCGTTCCCTTGGTCTCCGTCCTCAGCCAGTCACGCCGGTAACACCTGGACGACGAGGAGCTGCGGGACTTCCGCGCCCAGTTCGGCGACACCTGGCAGCTGGTGCAGCTGCTGCTTGGGCATCGCAGTGTTGTGACCACGATGAACGTCTACCTCGAGCCCTTCCGCAACCTCGATGTCGAGCTGCTGTTCGAGCACGCCGCCGGCGTCCCGGTCGCGGAGCTGCTGACGGTGCTCTATCGGGACCACCCACGCGTGCGGAGCGACCCGCTCGGCGGTGCCGCCGCCGCTGAGTAGCATGGACGGCCCGGGATGGCCCGGGGTCTACTCAAGCCCGCAGGCCACGAGGGGTTGGTTCCTGGCCTTCATGGGAGGCGGATGCTTGCTCGATGGTGGGATCGCCGTTGACCGTGGTCCTGGATGAGTCGTGGGCTGGCAAGGTGATCACGGTCGGCGGGTTTCTCACCGCCGACGATGACCTCCTCACTCTCGTGCAGGGCTGGCGCGAGATGAAGATCCGGATGGGGCTGACCGCGCAGGACGAGCTGAAGTACGCCATCGATGATGGCCATCCGTCGCGGCAGCGGCTGGACGCGGCGGGCTGGCGGAGAGCCGAGCGGCTGCCGGTCCTGCTGGAGTGGGTGGCAACCCAGCCTGTGCTCCTGATCGCCGACACCGTCCACGACTGGCGTGACGGTGACACCGCACAGGTCAAGGACCTCTATGTGCATGCGCTGGGCTGGTGCATTCGGCGGGCTGCCAACCATGTCGAGTTCGACTTGGGCGGCCGCGCCGGACCTCACACCGTCTTGGTGGATATGCCGAACCCAGTGCACGGGGTTGTTACCCAGGACCAGACGGGGCTGCTGCGCACGCTCAGAGACTCGCTGGCGACAGCGGCATTCGCCCTCTACCAGGATCGCTACCTCAACCCGGAGTCCTTTCCCAGCGGGGCCACCGGCTCGCCGCTCGTCGAGCTGGGATTCCGGCCCGAGCTGCACGCAAGCCACGCGCGCCACAGTGACCTGCTGCAGATCGCCGACCTGGTTGCGGGCTGCGTGCGGGAGCTCTGCGCTTGGTATCTGAACAGCGGGGTCGACGAGGGGGACGCCTTCCAGGGCGGATGGCGGGAGGAGAACTTCCTGCGCATCGCCGGCGCGTTCCGCTCCAACGCCCGAGGTGAGGTGCTGCGCATCGGCTTGGACGTGTTCTCTCCCGAGCATCCTGCCGCAGGGTTGAGTGACTACCTTGAGCGCCTGCTGCTGGCGGCGGCACGCGCATAGGGACGGCAAGCTGGAGACCGGTATCAGGGTGGTGTCGAACCCTCTTGGTGCTGGGGCTCCACTCAGCGATCAAGTGAGGTGGCGGCATCGCGTCGTGTGTGATATTCCAGGTTTTCGACCGGCGTGCGCCTTTCTTGTCTGGGTCAGCAGTGGGGTATGGCAGGCTGTGGGACGCCAACTGGTGGGTGGAGCTCGACTCGTGGCGCGTACCACACGCGGCCGAATCGCCGATACTTCAGCCACTCCGCGCCGTCGCGTCCCGTGAGCCGGCAGTCGAACGGATACGTCTGACCGCCGATCAATCCGCGCTGGCCAAGTTGGCCTGTCTCTATGAGTTGCTCCGGGCCGCCGGCCTCACCGAACAGGGGCACGACCCGGGTCTCGCTGCCGTTGACGACGAAATCGTAGGTCTTGGGAACGCGTGCGGCTGGGTCGAACCACTGATGGTAGGTGAACACGCCGAGCGGCAGGAGCAGTGCGGCCAGCAGGCTGGTTCGCCACCACCAGGCCTTCATGCTGGCGTGCCGTGCGCTCAGGGCGTGGGTGACGCACACGGCGATCGCGGCGATCACCGCGCCTGCCAGCAGCAACCACAACCAGGAGATATCAGCAACGCCTAGGACGCCGCTGACCGCTGCGGCGGCAACCGCGATCGCACCTATGACCACGTCGCGTCGGGCCTGGGCCCACGGGGACGACGGCGACCGCGGGCGGCGCTTCCTCGGTGAGGCGACCGGCACGAATCCGGCAGGCTCGGGCGTCGACTGGTCGGCGGGTTGCTCAGTGGGTTGCGGGGCAGATGCATCCATCCCAGGCACTCCAGGATTGTCATCGGGGTAGCGCGTATCATCCTGCTCGCCCGGTTAGGGGAGCAAGCTCTCTGTCGGCGGTGGCCATCGCGGGTCCCATCACCCGGTTCTTGGCAGCGGCAGCCGCTGGTCGGGATGTTCTCGGCTCCGGCTGTCGGGCAGCTGAGCTAATGTCCCGATGCACTTGCCCGGACGGCGTGATCGGCACGACCAAGGCGGCACAGCGAATGGCGTTTCGGATCACCTTCGAGGACCTGGACGTCCGCGAGGAGGCGGGGCACCTGTGGCGTGGGTGCGCGCCCCGCTTTCGCGTCTGGTCTGGTGATGAGCCGCTGCGGGTGGTGCGCGTGGAGCTCTCCTCGTTCCTCGCCGTCCAACTCCTGGAACTTCTCGGTGACGCCGAGGACACGACGGCGACAGCCCTGACGGAGAGCCGGCTGCTGAAGGTGCTGTTGCGGTTCGCGGTCCAGCGGATCGATGGGGACCTGCGTGCCGGTGCCTTGCCGGCCACTCCCAGCACCGTGGTGCACCGGCTGCAGGTGGAGGAGGCAGATCTTCCGCTGGTGGCCAGCATGCACGCCAAGACCTGCGAGTACCAGCAGCGCGACGGGCGTGACCTGCTGTGCTCGGCCGCAGCGCCCAACGACGCAACCCAGGTCGGGGTGGTGGGCCGGCGGGTGATTGCGCCGACATCAACGGTCGCGTGCCTTGCCTGCGAGCTGCCGGATACCGACTACCTGTGCTCGCACCTGCTGCACCCGCAGGTGATGGGAGTCAGGACGATGGGTGGCCCGTTCCCAGCTCGAACGCTGGGCCAGTGCGCCTGCGACCTTGGCCGCCAAGAGGTGCGGGAACCGCACAAGTGCCACGCGAACGGTCACGACTGCTGGACGTGGATCGTGGAGCCCGAACTGGAGACAGCGACCATCCCGGCGGAGGGCATGCTCGGGGAGGCGTTTGACTTCCTCAACGCCGTATGGGAGCTGCACTTTAGGCATTCACTGCTGCGGCTTCGCAGCGTGACCGCCGCTGGTCGGCTCTCCCAGCCGTGCCGGAGCCGCTCGGAGTTCGACAGCGCCATGAGCGCGCTGGACGACACGCTCAAGCTGCTGGAGGTTGGCGACGAGCTGCTGCCCTCCGAGCAGCGCGGCATCCCCAAGACCAGCACCTTCAAGCGGCTGCAGGCATGCCTTGAACCAGGTCTGGATGAGGCGGACACCGCCCGGCTGCTGGACGCGGTGGGCCTGCTCATGGCGACCAACGACATCCGGGTCGCCGCCCAGCACGGCGGCACCAAACGGTCACTGCCCGAGGCGTTCGAGCGCCTCGGCCTGCGCTTCACCGCCAGCTGGCCAGAGACCTGGGGCGGGGTGCAGGCCAAGGTGATCGAGGCGCTGGGCGTGCTGCGCTCGATCGTGGAGGCCAAGCGCGCTCAAGCGCAGCGCTCGTGAGACGACCACGGGCGGCGCTGCCTGATGGCGGCTACCAGCCGCCGGCGCGGCTGCTGGTCGACGGGGAGCGGTGCGTGGTCCGGTTTGCCACCGAGGACGGCCGCGCGAGCCGGGAGTTCGACTTCGCCCGGCTGCCGGTCGACCGGGCGCTACAGGTCGCCTTCGCCCGGGCCTTTGACCAGGCGACCGGCCCCAGCGGGACCCGCAAGGCGATGGCGTCGGCGGACAAGACCTACCAGGCGCTGCGCGCGTTCGGGCACTTGCTGGCACGACTGCCCGCTCCGCCGCGACGCCCCGAGGAGCTGCGAGCGTCCCACCTGGACCAATACGCGTTGCAGCGCCGCCATCACCAAAGCTTCAACCGTGAGTTCAGCGCGCTCAAGGGCGTGCTGCGAGCCGTCGACGGGCTCGGCGAGCGGTTCGTGGCCAAGCTGGTCCAGCCCAACCCGCACCGGCATCGTCCCCGCCCGCTGCGCAGCTACAGCCAGACCGAGTTCCGGCGCATCCTGGCCGGCGCCCGCCACGACGCCCACGCGGCAGCGGTGCGAATCCGCGCCAACCGCCAGCTCCTCGCCGACTGGCGCGCGGGTCGGGTCGACCGGGATGCCGACCCGACCGGCTGGGAGCTTGGGCTGATCCTGGACGAGATCGAGCGGACCGGGGATGTCCCGCGCTACCCGCGCGGTCCCCAGCATGCGCGCTGGTTCATCCACCGGCACGGCACCGTGCCGCAGCTGATGAGCCGCATCCATCTGATGTGGGAGGAGGCGGCCGCCTTTCTGGTGCTGCTGATCGGCCTGACCGGCCATAACGGCGGCACGCTCGGCGACATGCCCGCCGTCCACCACCGTCCCGACGGCCAGGCGGGCGGCACCGCCAGCGCGATCGTCGAACTGCGCAAGCCACGCCGCGGCAAGCACCGCAGCCACCTGCCGACCGCTCTGGTCGACCTCTCGGATCCTGGGGCCACCGTCGCCGGCGAGCCGCCGGGCGAAGTCCCGGCCCGAGATGAGCTGCACACACCGTTTGGAATCTACCGGCTGCTGCTGGAGCTCACCGAGCCAGCGCGCCGGCTGGTCGGCACCGACCGGCTGCTGGTCTGCTGGGCGCCCAAGGGCTTTTCCTGCGGCCCCGGGTTCCGGGTCGGCGCGACCCCGAGCATGGTGCCCGTCTGGGGACGCCGCCGGCACCTGCCCGCCGACCCCAACCCGCAGCAGCCCGACACGCCGCCCGGGCTGCTGTCGGTCACGATGGCGCGGCTGCGGCTGAGCTACCTGCAGCACCACCAGAAGGCGGTCGCCCACACTGACCGGGTGCTGGCCACCGAGTATCTCGGCCGCGACCGCGGCAACCTGGTCGACTACCAGCGCGTGGTCGCCCGAGTGCTGGACGAGCAGGTCGCCCGCGCCAAGGCCAGCGCGCTCGTGGCGACGCTGAGCGCGGCCGACCTCGCCGAGGCGCGGCGCGACCCGGCGGCAGTGGCGGCCCGGTTCGGGATCACTCCCGCGGCGCTGCGACGGCTGCTGGACGGCGAGCTCGACACCGTCTTGGCCGCCTGCGTCGACCACACCAACAGCCCCCATGCGCCAGCGGGCGAGCCGTGCCGGGCCTCGTTCCTGCGCTGCCTGGACTGTCCCTGCGCCCGCGCCACCCCCGCGCATCTGCCCGTCCAGACGCTGGTGCTGGATGCGCTGGAGGCCCGCCGCACCGAGCTGGCACCGCTGGCATGGGCCCAGCGGTTCGCCCTGCCGCACGCGCAGCTCACTGAGGTGCTGAGTCGGTTCTCCCCAGCCGTGGTTGACGTCGCCAGGGCGACTGTGACCGCGGCGGATCGGCGGCTGGTCGAGCGGCTGCTGTCTCGGGAGCTGGACTGGGGTGACTAGCATCCACACCGATCCTGCCTGGGTGGGGCAGCTCGAGCCGGACACGCTCGTGCTCGCCAACCGGCCCCTGCGCCCAGAGGTGGACCGGGCGGCCTTGTCGAGGCTGGCGGATGACCGGTGGGTGCTGACCCCGGCGATCTTCGAGGACCACGCCAAGGCCGTGACCCTGGACTTCACCAAGCTGCCCACGCGGTTTCGCGCGGTCGCGAAGCAGTATGTGTGGCTGCTGCTCAACCACACCGAGCCCCCGGTGATCCACGGCGCAGCCGGCCGACGCCCGGCGGTGCCCTCCGTCGCCAAGCACTTCCGCGCCCTTGTGGCGTTCCTGGTCTGGCTGGAGGTTCGCGGGATCACCCGTCTGGCTGATGTCACTGCCGCGCACCTTGATGCCTACCTTGGCGACCTGCTCGCCGCGGAGCTGCCCGGCGGCACCCGCCGCGAGCGCATCAACGAGATCCGCCGGCTCTGGTCGTGGCGGCAGCACCTGCCACCGGCTGACCGTCTGGCGGACGCGCCGCCCTGGCATGGCGACTCCAGCCAGACCATCTTCGGCCAGCGGCGCCGCAGCCTCGAGAACCGCACCCCTCGGATCCACCCGGACGTGATGGACCGGCTGCTGCTGTGGTCGCTGCGCTTTGTCGAGGAGTTCGCCGACGACATCCTTACCGCGTGGGTCGACTACTGCGTGCTGCGCCAACGAACGCCCCGGGCCCGTCGGCGCGGTGAGGGGCCCCGCTCGGGCCGCGGGGCAGGCGAGCTGCAGCGTGACCTGCACGCCTTGCTGGAGGAGCTGCGTGCTCGAGGCGAGCCGCTGCCCGGCCAGCCACTGCCAGATGGCACCCGAGTGATCTCCTGGAGCCACCTTGGCCGCCTGCTCAACTGCCAGCGCGACGCCCTCCTGCGGTCGGAGGCGATGGTGGTCACGGCGGGCCTGCCCATCGCGGACGCTGCCTACCTCGACGCGCCGATCCGCGCGCGGTTGGACGGCGTGACCTGGCGGGACCGGCGCATCACCTACCACGAGGCAGAGGAGCTGGCGCGCCACCTGAGCACCGCCTGCTTCGTCGTGGTCGCCTACCTGTCGGGCATGCGGCCAGGCGAGGTGCTCACCCTGCAGCGTGGCTGCGTGCGCTACGACCAGGCTGCCGGATTGTGGCTGGTAGAGGGTCGGCACTGGAAGGGCGTCGTGGACTCGACCGGCTCCAAGCTCGCCCAAGGCCAGCAGCGCAGCGATCCATGGGTGGTGGTCGAGCCCGTCGCCCGCGCGGTCGCCGTGCTGGAACGCCTCCACGACAAGCCGCTGCTGCTTCCGCTGACGCTGTCCACCGGCGCCAAGGCCGCCGCTGTCTCGGGCGCCCGCCGCGACAAGTCCCGTACCACCCAGCAGATCGCCGATGACATCACCGCGCTCATCGCCTGGGTCAACGCCTACTGCCGAGCAGGCGGCCGGCTGGGCGAGCAGATCCCGCCCGATCCGACCGGCCAGGCCCTGGCACCCTCGCGGTTGCGCCGCACCCTGGCCTGGCACATCGTCCGCCGCCCACGCGGCCTGGTCGCCGGCGCGATCCAGTACGGGAACGTGGAGGTCCAGATCACGCTTGGCTACTCGGGCACCTACGCCTCCGGGTTCCCCGACGAGCACGCCTTCGAGACCTGGCTGCTGCGCCTGGAGCAACTCGCCGACGCCCAGCACCGCCTGGCCGCTGACGAGCACGTCAGCGGCCCCGCCGCCCGCGCCTACCGGGAGCGCACCCACCAAGCCCACCAGCAGTTCGCCGGTCGCGCACTCACCTCGACCCGGCAGGCTCGCGACCTGCTCGCCAGTCCCGCGCTGCAGGTCTTTCCCGCCAAGGGCATGACCTGCGTGTTCGACCCCGCCAAAGCCAAGTGCCGCCTGAAGCACTCCGGCTACGACGCTCGCCGCACCCCCGACCTGGACGACTGCCGGCCCGGCTGCCTGAACATCGCCCGCACCGACCACGACATCCAGCAGCTCCAACAGCAGGCCGCCGAGCTGCAGGCCTTGGTCGCCGACCCGTTCAGCCCGACACCCCGCCACCAACGCGAACGCCACCAGCTCCAGCGGCTGCAGGCGATCCTCGACGAACACCAGCGCACCCGACCATCCGAGCGGACGACCAGCAGTGAACGCTGACCAGGCAGAGCGTGCGGCGATCCAGGCGGCCGCCGATCGCCTGCTGACCGGCACCCCGCTCCGCTCCACCGGCGAGTTGACCGTGGTGCAGCTCACCGCCGAAGCCGGCGTCAAACGGTGGCTACTCACCCACAAGCACCGCGACCTCGCCGAGCAGTTCCAAGCCCGCGCCAAGGCGCTCGGTGGCGACCCGCCACCCATCCACAAGCTCAAGGCCCAGGTCGCCGAGCTGGAGGAGAGGAACACCAAGCTGCGGGCCGAGAACGCCACCCTCCAGGCGCTGGTGGACTACTACGCGGACATCATTAACGAGTTGTCGATCGACTACGAGCAGGTCAAGGCCGAACGCGACACCCTACTCGGGAACGTCCGAGCCATCCCCAACCGTCGAAGGCCGCAATCCAACGCCAGCGGCGGCTCGTGAGATCCTAGGGCCATGTCGGAGCGCTCGTTCTACTCGGACCGCGTCAGCGGCCCCTCGCCACGCACGCTGGAGCAGGTCACCCCCTCCGCCTGGAAGGGCATCGTGGCGCTGATATGGCAACGCATCGCCGACGGTTCGCTCGCCGAGGTGTTCCCACAGCGCGGGTGCCTGGACGATCCCTCCCAGATCACTGGGACCAACGACGCCACCTTCTATGACATGCTCGAGGCGCTCGTTCCAAGCCTGCAGGAGCCAACAGACCAATGGGGCCCGTCCGCTGGCGCCACGGCAACGCTGTTGAATCCGGACAAGCCGCCGCCGACCACGACAGCCCTGGACGTGGTCGACTTCGTCGCTCAACGCATCGCCGGGCCGATTCGCCACCGGAGCAACTACCACTCCTACTACCAGCACCACCATCTCGTCTTCGACCGTGAGGAAGGGCAACGGCAATTCCAGGCCGATGTCGACGAGATCTTCGCCCGCAACGCGATCGCGTTCACCATCGGCGACGACCTACGGGTGCGGCGCTTGGGGCCGCCCGAAGCCCGACCGCTGCTGAGCGAGTTCACCCCCGATACCGGTGACCCGCGCCTGGACGAGCTGCTGCGGACGGCCCTGACCCGTTTCCTGTCCCGCAACGAGTCTGACCGGCACGACGCCCTGGAGAAGCTGTGGGACGCCTTCGAGCGGGTCAAGACCCTCGAGCTCGGCGGCGATAAGCGAGCATCGATCGTGGCGCTCATCAGTCGCGCCGCACCCACTTCGGGCCTGCGCGAGCATCTGGATGCGGAGGCGGGCGCCCTCACCAAGATCGGCAACTCGTTCCACATCAGGCACTCCGAGCACGGCCAAGAGGAGCTGCCCGGGTCGGCCGCGATGGACTATCTATTCATCCGCCTGGCAGCCCTCATTGCATTCCTCCTGCGCCAGACCGGCCGTATGCACCCGGGCTGAACCTTCACCGATGTCATCCGGGTGGCTGTCCGGCCGTTCCCACACCCGCTGACGGCTTCGACGGCCACCCCCTTGAGGAGTTGCCTCGTAGTCCCGCAGAGCCGCCGGAATCCCCGGGCGAAACGACGCAGATGTGGTGGTGTCACTGCGTCGAAGGGGAACCACCGCATGCACGACAGTCGCCCACCGCTGCACGCCCTTCGGTCTCGAGTACAACGCTGTTCGCAACACTCCCCAACAAGCGAGAGAAACGTGGTCGCCGACGCCCGCGCCACCCTGCGGCTGTTCGAGCAGTGGCAGCCGGCGTCGCAGTGCGTGTGGGCCAGCGTCAACGAGGACGACGTCGAGCCTGGCCAGCCAGTCCACCAGCCGATCGGGTTCGTCGCCCAGGACGGCCAGGAGCGGCTGCCGGTGCCCTGGGACCAGTTCGAGGCGCTGTTTGTCGGCGGGTCCACCCAGTGGAAGCTCGGCCCGCACGCGACCGCGCTCATCCGTGAGGCTAGGTGTCGCGGCAAGTGGGTGCATGTCGGCCGCGTCAACACGATGCGGCGGATCACGTGGTTCAAGGCGCTTGGCGTGGACTCCATCGACGGCAGCGGGTTCGCCCGCTTCACCCGCGCGCGTCTGCCGATGGGGACGGCCGCGCTGGCCGCCCCGACGCAGGGGACGCTGCTGTGAGCCGCCGCCGGTCAGCCACCTCGACCGCACAGCTTCGACTGCTGGACGCGGCCGAGGTCAACCCGGCCAGCAGCCTCTGTCAGCGCTGGTCACAGGGCGTGCATAGTTGGCGTTGGCGGCGAGACGGCGGCTTTGACCGCAGGCTGTATGCCGCCCACCGCATCGAGAAGCCTGTGGCGAAGGCGTTCGTGGAGCGCCATCACTACCTGCACAACTTCGTGGCCGAGCGGCTGAGCTGGGGCTCTACCAGGGTGACGAGCTGGTCGGGGTGGCAGTGTTCGGCGTGCCCAGCCACGAGGCCGTGCTCACCAACGTCTTCCCCGATCTGGAGCCTTCTCTGAACTGTGGGCACCGGTCGATCCACTGGTACCGTTTCCGACCCCGTAACCCGGTCGGTCCGCCCCGACCTGGAGGCATCGACCGACTGGGAACGGGAGGTCGGCGCAGTCACTCGACCGCTTCGATCCGGGACGACGATGCCGTCGACCGTGCAGTGGCCCTCCTGCTGCGGCTTGGCCGACGAGCAATCCGGCCCAGTGCCAGGAGGCGGTTGCGGTCTCAGTTGACGTCAAGCTCGGTATACATGCCGGCGGGCGCAGTGCCCGGGCAGGTCGCACACCAGCTCGTAGCGGCCAGGCCGCGGGGTCAGCGTGACCCAGCCCGTGGTGCCGGCGGCGATGCCGTCCCTTCTCCCGGGCCGCAGGTGCGGGAGGCCTCCCCGAGGCTGCCGGTCTAATCGACCTGGCCGTCGGTGCCGACCGCCCGTGCCCCGGCAGGCTGCCCGGCAGGGGCAGCACGACCAGCTCGTGGGTGGCCGCGCCCTGGTTGTGCACCCGCAGCGACACCGTCCCCGCCGAGACTGACACCCTGGCTGATGAGCACCTGCGCCATGCGCCACGAGCCGCCCATCATCGCCCGGGTCATGACAACGTGGGTCACGACGGCGGCCATCGCGCGAGCAGCGGCCGGTCACCCACCGTCCAAGGTCCCCGAGGGGCTAGTCAGCATGGAGCGGCCGGCTCCGGTCCCGCATATGACGTGGGTCACCCACACTGAGCGGGCGGAGCCAGCATACGGAAGGAGCCGGCCGTGGCCAGTGTCTCGCATCTCGCCCCGATCCATCTTGGCCTGGACGTGCACCGGGATACGATTTCGGTGGGAGTTCTCACCCCAGACCAACAGGTCCCCGAGGTCGACCGGATCCCCCATGACGAGCCGTCGGTGCGCAGGCTCGTCGGCCGCCTGGGTGATCCCCACCGGCTGCGAGCCTGCTATGAGGCCGGCCCGACCGGCTTCGAGTTGGCCCGGCTGCTGCACAGCATGGGAGTGCGCTGCGAGGTGATCGCGCCGTCGCTGATCCCCAAAGCCCCCGGCGACAAGGTGAAGACCGACAAGCGTGACTGCCGACGGCTGGCTCGGCTGCACCGCGCTGGCGAGCTCGTCTGTATCCGCATCCCCACGATCGGGGAGGAAGCGGTGCGGGATCTGTGCCGCGCCCGGGCCGACATGGTCTGTGACCGCACCCGCGCGCGGCACCGGCTCTCGAAGTTCCTGCTGCGCCACGGCCGTGTGTGGCGCGGCGGGGCCACCGCGTGGACCCAAGCGCATGAACGCTGGCTGCTGGCCCAGCAGTTCGACCAGCCCGCGCTGCGTGCCACCTACGGCCACTACCGGGTGGTGCTCGAAAGCCGTGACGCGCACCTGGACGCGATCGAGGCGGACCTTGCCGGCTGGTATGACCGGCCGCCGTTCGCTGAGCAGGTCGCCCGCTTGAGTGCCTACCGCGGCGTGACCCGGCTGGGCGCGTTCACGCTGGCAGCCGAGGTGTGCGACTGGCGGCGGTTCGCGCACGCCAGCCAGTTCATGGGGTTTTGTGGGCTGGTGCCCAGCGAGTACTCCAGCGGTCAGCGGACCGTTCGTGGGCACCTCACCAAGGCCGGCAACGCCCACCTGCGCGCCCAGCTGATCGAGTCGGCCTGGTCCTACCAGCACCGGCCAGGTGTCGGCCTCCAGATCGCCGGCCGCCAGCAGGGCCTTGACCCCCAGGTGATCGCGCGGGCGTGGGCAGCGCAGCTACGCCTGTGCGGCCGGTTCCGCCGCCTGGCCACCCGCAAGACCTCCAAGAACGTGGTGGTGGCCGCGATCGCCCGCGAGCTGGCTGGGTTCTTGTGGGCCGAGATGACCGCATGAGCCTGCCGGATGCCAACGCATCTGTTCGGGATCGGCCGAGGAGGTGAACTAATCGTCACGACGCGCCGGGGCGCCACCGTCGCAGGACCGATCCCCGTCAGTATTATGCGCGCCGGTCTGACCGGCGGCGTTCCTAGTCAGGGGCACCTTCCTGCGGATAGCCGACCTGCGGTCCCAACCCGCGCACATCAGTGTGGTGGCCTGCCGATCCACCACGCCCCGGCGCGTCGTGCCCACCCAACCGCTCGCCCACCACCAGGCGCGTTCTGCGACCGCACACCAGCCCACAACCCGATGCTCCAGCCCAGCCCGCGCTGCCCCCTGCCCTAAAACCACGCCATCTACCAGGCAAAACGGTCCCTTGACAGGCCGTTCCACATCAGATACTCGCAGTGAGGATAGACCCACGGGCTTTGAAGTCGGAAGCGATACCAGTGGATCGGCGGTCACCCTCAGTTCCAGGAATCCAACTTGGGTGAGAACGAACAGCAGCACCGCCTCCATGGCAGCCATCCGCTGGACCGCAACCCTGTTGTCCTGTGACAGCAGATCTTCCTCGGTGGGTGGACGATGACCTGCGGTGAGGAATCTTCAGTGGCAAGGGATCGACCCCGTCCGTACCCGAACGACAGCGCAGCGGGGCTGACCTGGTTCACCTCGCCGGTGAATCTCGTTCGAGCTCGCACAGCTCTGAGCCCCTGGTCAGGTTGAGGCTCACGGCTCCAATGAGCATGTATCGAGCAAGCTGTAGTGGCGCAGATCAGTGAATGAGCAAGACTCAGTGACAACGAGGAAGATCAACTGTCACCGGACACCTGTTCCTGTTGGATTCGGTATTGCCTCCTACACGCAGTCGGAGGCAGGATGGGACTCGCGCGAGCGGGGCGCGATGGACGGCAGACCGACGCGAGTCTTGGCCGCTGGGGCGCCTGCTGTGCGGCAGGTTGGGAGGGACGGTGTCGACGCAGCACCCTCTGTGGCGTGGGCGTGTGCGCGCGACAGCCGCACTGGGCGTTTGGAGCCGGCTCGCTCACGGTCGCGCGCGGCCGGGCGAGGCCGTCTCGATGTGGCGTGACCGGGCCCTGCGGTGGTGTCGTTTGTCCTGGGTGGACGTCGCCTGGGTGGGGTTCGTCGGGGTCAATCTGGCGGCGATGCGGCTGCTGCCTGCCTGGCAGACCGTGCCGTTCCTGGCCATCTGGGTGAGCCTGACGGCGATCTACGGCTTTCGGCTGTGGCGGCTGCAGCCCACCATCCTGACGCTTGCTGCGGTGACGCTGGCCACCGGTGGCGTGATCGGCGTGCAGGTCGCAAGCGGCCAGGAGGACGGCGAGTACCTCGCCGAGGTCCCGCTGATCGCGATGATGTTCCTGGTGATGGTCTGGCACGGTCGCAGGCGGCTGGCGGCGATGGAGGGGCGGCTTGAGGCGATGGCGGAGGTGCAGCGGGTCTCCGAGGAGAACCTGCGGCTGCTGGAACGGCAGCGGCGGTTCCTGCAGGACGCCTCCCACGAGCTGGGCACGCCGATCACCGTGGCGCTGGGCCACGCGGAGCTCATCGAGCGGGCCGCCGCCGACCCGGTCATCGTCGCGGACGCCCGGGTGGTCGCCGACGAGCTGGGGCGGCGGCTGCGGCGGCTGGCCGGCCGGATGCTGCTGCTGGCCTCGGCGGGCAGTGCGGACTTCCTGCACCTGGCGCCGGTCGAGGTCGAGCCCTTGCTGGTCGACGCGCTCGGCCGGTGGGGCCGCACGCGCAGGCGGTGGACGCTCGGGGCGGTGGACGAGGCGACCGTGCTGGCCGACCACGACCGCTTGGCCCTGGCCCTGGACGCGCTGATCGAGAACGCGGTCGCGCACACCGATGTCGACGACCGCATCGCGGTCAGCGCCCGCCTTGAGGATGCGACTGTCGTCTTGGCGGTGGCGGACTCGGGCTGCGGCATCCCGGCCGCGGACCTCGGCCGGATCTTCGACCGGTTCGCCCGGGTCGACGCGCATCGAAATCGCGAGGCTGGTGGGGTCGGCCTGGGCCTGGCGATCGTGCAGGCGATCGCGGAGGCCCACCGCGGCTCGGTTCGGGTCCAGAGCACGGTCGGCCAGGGCTCGGTGTTCGAGGTGCTTGTGCCGACAGCCACGGGCCCGCCAGGGCCGAGGCCGGTCGGGCCGGTCGTCGGGGCATACCGAGGCGGCAGCCGCCCGGAACGCTCAACGACGCCAGCCAAACGCCCGTGAGCCCCGACATCGACCCGCTCTGCCGGTGTCATCGTCATGATCGCCAAGCGAGCCCGACTGTGAGCATGCGGTCGATCGTCATGCTCGGCGCGGCTGTCCTGCTCCTGACGCTGTCCGCGAGACCGGCCGAGGCCCATGCGGTGCTGGTCGCCTCCGAGCCAGCGGCGGGGCAGCGGCTGGCTACCGCCCCTGCCCTGGTGGTGCTGCGGTTTACCGAACCGCTCAACGGCCGGCTGTCCAGGGCGACGGTGACCGACCCGGACGGCCAGCAGTTCCAGGGCGGCGCTTGGGGGGCTGACGAGCTGCAGGTGCGGCTGCTCACCAACGCGCCCGGTGTCTACCGGGTGGCGTGGGCGACCGTGAGCGTGGTCGACGGCCATACCCTGCACGGCGGATTCGCCTTCGGGGTGGGGGTGCCGGTTGGCGGTGGTGGGCAGTCCGACGGTAGCGCGGACGCTGGCCCGGGCCTGCGGGACGTTCTTGTCGCCGCCGGCCGGGCGGTGGAGGACGCGGCACTGTTGGTGGCCGTGGGCATGCTGCTGCTGGTCGGCCTGGTGCGGCTGGACCCGCGCCTTCCCCGGGTGCGCCCCTGGGTTGGGATCACCTTAGCGGTCGCCCTTACAGCTGGCCTTGCGGTGATCGTGGCGGAGGTGGCCACGGCCTCCGCCACGGCTGTGCGCGGACTGTCGGTGCACGCGATGGCCGCCTACCTCACCGCCGGCCCTGCCGGCTGGGCCAGGCTCTCTCGCGTGGCGCTGGAGGCCCTTGCCCTGCTGCTGTGGTTGCCCTCGTCGCGGTCCGCTCGGGGGAGGCTGCGCGTCTGGGGTTGGCTGGTCGTCTCGCTCGCCGTGGCGCTCGCCGTCGTGGCGCTTGCCGCCTCCGGACACGCCGCGGGGGCCACGCCTGGCTGGTGGGGCATCACGGCCGACGCCGCCCATCTGCTGGCGGCGGGCCTGTGGGCCGGCGGGATCCTGGCCCTGGCCACCGTGCGGGTCCCGCGGGGCTGGAGCGGACCGCAGGGCAGGGCCGTGTTGGCCAGGTTCGCCCCAGTGGCCCTGGCCGCCTTCCTGCTCTCGGCCGGGTTCGGGCTGGTGCAGGCCTTCCAGCAGGTCGGGACGGTCCACTCTCTGCTGGCCTCCTCGTACGGGCGGGTGCTTGGGATCAAGGCCCTGGCCGTGGCCGCCATGGTGCCCCTGTCGATCCGTGCCTGGCGGCGCCGGCCGACGCTGCGGCCGGAGGCGGCGCTGGGCCTGACCGCGGTGGCGCTGGCCGCGCTGCTGGCCGCCTATCCGCTGCCGCCGGCTCGCCTGGCCCGAGCCGAGGCGCAAGCCGGTCGTCCGGCCCCGGACCCCGCCATGCCACGGGCTGGGGACCTCACCCTGGGTGGCCATGTCGGCCCCGTACTGGTCGGGCTGACGATCCGCCCCGGCACTCCGGGCCGCAACGACCTGCTGATCTACCTGCTGCCCGCCGAAGGGGAGCTGGCAGCGGCGAGGATCTCTACGGCCGTCGCCGTGGACGGGCGCCCTGTCCAGGTCGAGGCGTGCGGCCCGTCCTGCCGCAGGGGCGCCGCCACCCTCGCCCCCGGTGCCCGGGTCCAGATCGCCCTGGCCGGCCAGGCCCGGAGCGCGGGGGTCGTCGCGTTCCGCCTCCCGCTGCTGCCCGCACCCGATGGCAGCGCGCTGCTTGCGCGCATGCAGGCTCGCATGCACCACCTGACCACGTTGGGCTACACCGAGGTGCTCTCCTCGGGGCTTGTCGGCGCGCCCCTGCGCTCCTCCTACCAGCAGCAGGCGCCCGACCGGCTGCGGGTCCAGACCAGCACGGGGTCCAAGACCGTGTGGGTGGGCACGATCATGTACCTGCAGCGCCACCCGGGCGAGGGGTGGATCGCGCAGCCCGACAGTGCGCCGTACACCGTGCCGTCCTTTGTCTGGGACTACCTGCCGACCCGGTTGCTGGACCCACGGATCGTCGGGGCCGCACAGGTGGACGGGGTCGCGACCAAGATCCTGGCGTTCTTCGGGCCGAGCGACTCGGCGCCGATCTGGTTTCGGCTGTGGGTCGACCCCGACGGGCTGGTCCGGCGGGCTGAGATGCGCGCCGCCGGGCATTTCATGGACCAGCGCTACGACCACTTCGACGCCCCCTTGGCGATCGAAGCCCCGTCACAGACCCGGTAGATCCCCCGCCGGCCGGCCTTGGTGACGGTGCTCATCTGACTCACGTCTCAGCCCGAGGTTCGCTGGGTTGTCGAGGCTCACCAGGTAAAGAATCAGATGTCTGCGACTCTGGCGACAGGCACGACCTTGTCAGATGAGGGGGCAGGTCGGCATGCCGGCGACGCGCACCAGCGGCGCGGTCAGGGCGAGGAGCTGGCCGAGCAGCGGCACGACCACCACCAGGCTGGCGAGCAGCAGCGCGCCGCCTGGGCGGGGGGCGGGTGGGGCGGTGAGCCGACGGATGCGCTCCAGAGTGCCCTGGCCGGCGGCGCTCAAGCCCAGGGTTGGGGTGGGCGCGGTGGCGAGGGTGGCCAGCGCGGCGGCGACCTGGAATGGGTCGTGGTGGTGGACGGCGGCGTCGTCGGCGGCCAGCTCGACCAGGCGGGCGACGGCACCGTGGGCGGCACGGGCGGCCGGCAGCCAGGGCAGGCCGATCCGCAGCGCGTCGGCGGCCAGCAGCAGGGCGTGGTGGCGGCGGGCCTGGTGGGCGTGCTCGTGGGCGAGGACGGCCTGTAGCTGGCCGGGGTCGAGCCGCCGGAGGGTGGCGGTGGTGAGCACGATGGGCCCGGGGCGGCCCCCTACCCGTCCGGGCAGGCAGTAGGCCAGCGGGGTCGGGTGGTCAAGGAGGGTGACGCCGGGCAGGCCAGGCTGGCTGCGGCCGGCGAGGGCGAGCAGCTCGCGGTGACCGCGGGCGGCGCGCCAGGCGCGGGCGCCGGCGACCAGGCCGCCCACGAGCAGCCCGCCGGTGACCGCGGTGAGCAGCGCCAGGCCGAGCAGGGGGCCGGGTGTGCCGGTGGGGGTGTCCAGGGCCGCGCGCAGGGCCATCGAGCAGGTCGCCAACAGCGCCGCAAGGTCGACCATCAGGTGGCTGGACCCGACCAGGAGCAGCAGGCCCGCCAGCACCACCGCGGACAGCGCGCCCAGCGCGGCCAGCAGCCACAGGTAGGCGGCCGCCTGCGGGGTGTGGTCCAGGTGGCCCAGCCGGCCGAGCACGAGCGGGGCGGCCACGCCGAGCATGCCACCGGCCAGCACGACGGCGATCAGCGGGCTCACGGCGCCTCCTGGTCAGGGTGATCCTGGCGGGGGCGGGTCGGGGCCTGGAGGGCGGCGCGCAGCTTGTTGGCCTGGTCGGGGGGGAGCTGCTCGACGAAGCGGAGCAGCACCGTGGCGGGGTTGCCGCTAGCGCCGAGCAGGCTGGCCATGCGTTGGGCGGTGTAGGTCTCGCGGGACTGGATCGCGTGGTAGGTGTGGGCCTTGCCGGTGGGGTGCTTTGTGAGGATGCCCTTGCGGGCCAGCCGGTCCATCACGGTGAGCACGGTGGTGTAGGCGACCGGTCGGGAGTGGTCGAGCTGGTCGACGACCTCCCGGCCGGTGACCGGACGGTCGCTTGCCCAGACGACCTCCATGATCGCCTGTTCGAGCTCGCCGAATCCTCCTCGTGGCATCTGCGTGACGGCTCCTCTGGTCGGTGCCTACCGGCCGGGGGGTGCTGGCAGGGTCACGATACCCGGTCTGCAGGCGTTGGTGGCTGCTCGGCCCGCAGGGGTGCCGGTGCCGCGTGGGGACGGCTGGCGGGCCCGCCAGGGTCCCGGTGCTCGGCGCGCAGCGCCGCCAGCTCCTGCTCCAGCTGGACGATGCGCTGGTCGGTGCTGGCCGTCGGCTGTTCGGCCTTGGCCTGTGCCTGGGCGGATGGGCTGTTCATGCGGCGCATCCCGGCCATGCACACCAGCATCAGCAGCGGGCAGGCCAGCGCGGGCAGGTACACCAGGAACCGGGACATGCGCGTCGGTCCTTTCGTCGAAGTCAGGGCCGTGCCTCTTACGGTGCGTCGTAGTATAACCTCTTACACGATGTCAGACTCTGGAAGCGGCCCCATCCACGACACCCGCAATGGTGCCCGCGACGGCGCCCATGACGGCGAGCCCGAGGCGTCACCTGTCGCGGATGGCGCGGACCACCGCGGTAAAGGCCGGCTGGTCCTTGGACTGGTGCTGGCCGTCCTACTGCTGGTCGTGGCGGTGGCCGGGGTCCGCGCGGTCGCCCAGCGCCTGCAAACCCAGGCCGACAGCGGTGGCGCGCTGGTGGTCGCCGACCGGCAGGCCATCGACAAGGACGTCCCCCACCGGCAGGTCACCTTCCAGGGCCGGCTGCTGGCCGACGACCGGCCCTGGTCGTCGGCGTCGGCGCGGGGCAAGCTGCTGGTGGTCAACTTCTGGGCATCCTGGTGCGGCCCCTGCCGCGCCGAGCAGCCCGCCCTGTCAGCGGTCGCCCGCGCCTGGAGCGGCCGTGGGGTGGCCTTCATCGGTGTCAACGTCCAGGACACCCCCGCCTCGGCGCTGGCCTACGTGCGCGAGTTCGCGGTGCCGTACCCGTCGCTGTCGGACCGCTCGGCCGCGACGGCGGCCCGGCTGCCGGCGGTGGCGCTGCCGACCACGTTCATCCTGGACCGCGACGGGGTCATCGCCTATCAGCTCACCGGCAAGACGACCGTGGCGATCCTGCAGGCGCGGTTGGGGGTGCTGCTCGCCAAGGGTGGGCGGTGGGCGGCGTGAGCGCCGGGTTCCTGGTCGTGGCGGCGTTTCTTGCGGGGGTGGTGAGCTTCTCGTCGCCGTGCTGCCTGCCGCTGCTGCCGGGGTATGTGGCCTATGTCAGGGGCGATCCGGGTGCCCAGCCGCGGGGAGTGCGCCGGACGATGACGGCGGCGGGGCTGTTCACGGCAGGGTTCGGTGTCACCTTCACCGCGCTTGGCGCCAGCGCCTCGTGGCTGGGCGCGGCGCTGCTGGCGGGCCGGCCGGGGCTGATCCGCGCCGCCGGGGTGCTGGTCGTGGCGGTTGGCGCGCTGACGATTGTCGGGTCCGAACCGCGGGTGCTGGCACGGGAGCGGCGGCTGTTGCGGCTGGAGCGTGTGCCGCGGGGGCCGGTGTTCGCGGCGCCGTTGGGGGTGGCGTTCGCGCTGGGCTGGACCCCGTGTGTCGGCCCGGTGCTGGCGGGCCTGCTGGCCGCCGCGGCTGCCAGCAGCACCGTGGCCATCGGCGCGGGGCTTCTCGCGGTCTATGCTGCCGGGCTGGCGCTGCCGTTTCTGGGGCTGGCCTGGGCGGTCACTCGCGGCCGGAACCGTGCCGGTGGTGGTGTGGGGCTGCTGGGCCGCCACCACCGGCTGCTGGCCCGGGTGGGCGGGACGCTGCTGGCCACCATGGGGCTGGCCATGGTGGCCGGCTGGTGGACCCAGTTGTTCGCGCCGCTGCTGCGCTGGTTCGCCCGCTCTGGCTGGCCTCCGATCTAGAAGGTGGTGCGCGTGCCTAGTTTCCGACCGCTGGTCCTCGCCGTGGCCGTGGCGGGCCTGCTCGCCGCGGCGGGCCTGCTCGCCGCCTGTGCCGCCAGTCCTGCGGGCCAGCCCGCAGGTCCGGCGCCCACCACCCAGGCGGGCCCGGCGCCCACCGGGGCCAGGGTGGCCGCCGACGCGGTCCGGCTGCGCCTGGCGGGCTTTGCGGGCGGCCCCGGGTTCACCCTGCCGGACGACCTTGGTGGCCGGCCGCTGGTGCTCAACGTGTGGGCGTCCTGGTGTGGGCCGTGCCGCACCGAGATGCCCGCCTTCCAGCAGGTCTACCTCAAGGCCAAGGACCGGGTCGGCTTCCTTGGCCTGGACTACCTCGACGTGGAGGCAGCCGCCCGGCGGTTCGTCGCCAAGACCGGGGTGACCTACCCGCTGGCCGCCGACCCCAAGGGGCAGGCCGGCGCCAGGCTCGGCGTCGCCTCCCTGCCGGCCACGCTGTTCATCGGCGCCGACGGCACCGTCCGCGGCCGCCACCCGGGCGCGATGACCGCCACGCAGCTTCGCGCCGCGATCCGACGCTACCTGGAGGTCAGCATCCCGTGACCGCAGCCAAGCCCAGCAAGCCCAAAGGTCGGCACCGGCCATCGGCCGCCGAGCGGGCCGCCGCCCGCCGCCGCCGGCGGTTGCGGACCATCGCCTGGATCACCGCAGGAGTGCTGGTGGTGGGCGGCGCGGTCGGGTTCGCGGTCGCGCGCAGCCAGTCGAATGCCCGGGCGGTGCGGGAGCTGGGGGTGCAGAGCTTCGTCAACCAGGGCCAGCAGCACCTGCAGGCCGGCCAGGACTACACCAGCTACAACTCCAAACCGCCGACCTCCGGCCCCCACGCCCCCGCGCCAGCGCCGTGCGGGGTCTCCAGCCAGCCGATCCCCAACACCGTGCAGGTCCACGACCTGGAGCACGGCGTGGTCATGGTGCAGTACCGCCCCGGCCTGGAGCCCAGCCAGGTGCAGGCGCTGCAGGCGCTGGGCCGCTCCTACAGCTCCCATGTGCTGGTGGCCCCCTATCCTGGGCTGCCCACGGCGGTCGCGGCCACGGCGTGGACCAGGCTGATGACGCTGGACCGCGCCGACACCGGCAAGCTGCGCCGCTTCATCGGCCAGTTCGGCCAGCACGGCCCGGAGGCGGGGGTGGCATGCCCGATCGGGTGAGCCCACGCGCGCCGGCGGATCGGCGGTCGCCATGAGCGGCGGCGGGGTGGTGTATGGCGGGTCGGTGCTGGCCGCTACCGTGGCCGGCGCGGTGGCGCTGTTCGCGCCCTGCTGCATCTCGGTCATGCTGCCGGCGTATTTCGCCAGCTCGTTCCACAACCGGCGAGTGCTGGTGGCGATGACCTTCCTGTTCGCCGCCGGGGTCGCCACGGTGGTGCTGCCGATCGCGCTGGGCGCGGCGGTCGTGCAGCGGCTGCTGGTCGGCCAGCACACCCTGGTCTGGCTGGCGGGTGGGGCGCTGCTGCTGGGGCTTGGCGGCTACACCGTGGCGGGTGGACAGCTTCGCCTGCCCATGCCCGGCCGTTCCGCCCAGCGTCAAGGTCGGGCGGGTCCGCTGGCGGTCTGGTCGCTCGGGGTGTTCTCCGGCGTGGCCAGCGCCTGCTGCGCGCCCGTGCTGGCTGGGGTGGTCGCCCTGTCGGGGCTGGCCGCCTCGTTCGCCCGCGCGCTGGGGCTGGGCGCCGCGTACGTGTTCGGCATGGTCGCGCCGCTGTTCGTGCTGGCGCTGTTGTGGGAGCGCCACGACTGGCAGACCAGCCGGCTGCTGCGCCCGCGGTCGTTCACCTTCAGGGTCGCCGGGATGGAGCGGACCGTGTCGGGCACAGGCCTGCTCAGCGGGCTGCTGCTGGTCGGCATGGGCGCGGCCACCATCTGGGTCGCCCTTGCGGGCAGCGCGATGGCCCCGCCGGGCGGCTGGCAGGCCCGCCTGTCCGGCTGGCTGCAGCACGCCGGCACGGTGGTGGTTCGCGTCCTGGGGTGGCTGCCGGGCTGGGCGGCCGGCCTGCTGCTGGCCGTGGCGGCCGGGCTGCTGGGCTGGCGGGCGCTGCGGCAGCTGGGCTGGCTGAGCGCGGGCACGCATGCCAGCGCCGGAATCGAGATCGACACCGAGGAGGAGACCGATGAGCACCAAGCCGACCAAGCCGACCAAGCCGTCCGGCCGGGCACGGCCGAGCACAGCCCGCGGGCGTGAGCGGCGGCGCGGCGGCGTGCCCAGCGGGGTGAAGGTGGCCGGCGTGGTCGGCCTTGCTGTGATCGTGCTGCTGCTGGTGGTCTTCCTGGTCGCCAACCGCGACAGCGACCAGCAGGGCACCGCGGGCCGCTACGCCTTCCAGGTCGGCGACCCCGGCCCGGGCGCCAAGGCCCCACCCATCAAGCTCGCCACCACCGCCGGCGCCCCCTTCGACCTGGCCACACCGGCGGGGCAGACCACCCTGCTGTACTTCCAGGAGGGCCTCGGCTGCCAGCCGTGCTGGGACCAGCTCATCGACATCCAGACCAACCTCGCCAGCTACAAGGCGCTCGGCGTCACCCGGGTGCTGAGCATCACCACCGACCCGCTGGACGCCATCCGCCAGAAGGTCACCGACATGCGCATCACCATCCCGGTGGCCTCCGACCCCGACCTTGCGGTCTCGCGGGCCTACCAGGCCAACCAGCACGGGATGATGGGGACCAGCCGCGACGGGCACAGCTTCATCCTGGTCGGCCCCGACGGGACGATCCGCTGGCGCGCCGACTACGGCGGCGCGCCCGACTACACCATGTACGTGCCCACCGAGAGCCTGCTCGCCGACCTGCGCGCCGGCCTGGCCAGGTAGCCGGTCCGGTGCGGGTGCTGCTGCTCACCCAGGACCACTGCGGGCTGTGCGACCACGCAAAGCGGGTCCTTGACCGGCTGGCCAGCGAGTACCCGCTGGAGGTCACCACCCTGGACCTGGCCACCCCCGAGGGCCGAGCGCTGGCCGGCCACGGCGGGATCCTGTTCCCGCCGGGGGTATTCCTGGACGGCGAGCCGTTCTGCTACGGACGGTTGTCGGAGCGAAGGCTCCGCCGCGAGCTCGACCGGCGCCGGCAGGCAACCAAGGGGTGACACATGGCCACGACACCACACCGCAACCAGCGGCGCCCGCGCCGCCGGGTCGGCTGGCCGACCGTGGAGTGGTCGCGCCGCCAGGTCCTGGCGGCCGCCGCCACGACCGCCGCCGGGCTGGCCTTGGGCGCCTGCACCAGCAGGCCGGACCGCCGTGCCCGCGTGGTCGGCCCGTCGGCGGGCGTGGTCGGCCAGGCCGAGGCGCGCCGCCGCCGGCCAGGCGCGCCCGTCCGCCAGGTCGCCCTGACCGCCGCGCCGGCCAGCGTGGACCTCGCCGGCCGCACGGTCACCACCTGGGCCTACAACGACACCGTCCCCGGCCCGCTGGTGCGGCTGCGCGCCGGGGAGGTGCTGCGCGCCCGGCTCGACAACCGCCTTGGCGAGCCGACCACGATCCACTGGCATGGCGTGGCGCTTCGCAACGACATGGACGGCGCGCCGGGCATGAACCGGCCGCCGGTCGCACCCGGCGGCCGGTTTGCCTACGAGTTCACCGTGCCCGACCCGGGCACCTACTGGTTCCACCCGCACGTGGGCCTGCAACTCGACCGTGGCCTCTACGGGCCGCTGCTGGTCGACGACCCGGCCGAGCCGGGCCGCTACGACCACGAGCAGGTGGTGGTGCTGGACGACTGGACCGACGGGATCGGCCCCACGCCGGAGCAGTTGCAGGCGTGGCTGGCGGCCCAGGGCGGCATGATGGGCCAGGGCGGCATGGGCATGATGGGTCAGAGCGGCCAGGACGCAAGCCCGGTGCTCGGCGGAACCGGCGGCCAGATCGACTACCCGCTGTACCTGCTCAACGGCCGCCCACCTGCCGACCCGCCCACCATCCACGCCCGGCCGGGTGAACGGCTGCGCCTGCGCGTGGTCAACGCCGCCGCCGAGACCGCCTTCCGCCTCGCCCTCGGCGGCCACCGGCTCACGGTGACCCACAGCGACGGCCTGCCGGTCGCCCCCGTGACGGTCGACGCGCTGGTGGTCGGCATGGGCGAGCGCTACGACGCGGTCATCACCCTTGCCGATGGGGTCTTCCCGCTGGTCGCAGTGGCCGAGGGCAAGCGCGGCCAGGCGCTTGGCGTGGTGCGGACCGCTGCTGGCGCGCCCCCTGCCGCGGCCGTGCGGCCGGGCGAGCTTGATGGGCGGCTGCTGACCCTTGAGGAGTTGCGCGCCGACCCGCGGGTGGCGCTGCCGGCGCGGCCGCCCGACCGCACCCACCGGGTGGTGCTGTTGGGCGGGATGAGGGACGCGCGCTGGACCATCAACGGGCGCACCTTCGACGACGCCATCCCGCTCGACGTGCGCGAGGGGGAGCGGGTCCGGCTGCTGCTGGCCAACCAGTCGATGATGTTCCACCCCGTGCACCTACACGGCCACAGCTTCCAGGTCCAGACCCAGCCTGGGGGTGGGGTGGGGCCGCGCAAGGACACCGTGATCGTGCGGCCGATGGAGCAGTTCGCCGTCGACCTCGAGGCTGCCAACCCGGGGCAGTGGATGCTGCACTGCCACAACCTGTACCACCAGCAGGCTGGCATGATGACCACCCTGTCCTACGTCAGCTGGCGCCAGGCCGGTCGGCGGTCAGCCCACCGGCTCGGACCGTGACGCGTGGGCGGTGCGGGCTGTGCTGGCGTGGGCTGCGGCCGGGAAGCTCAGGCGGTGGTCGAGAGCGAGCAGCGTCAGCGCCGCGCCGAGGAGCATGAGCGCGGTCGCGGCGAGCAGGCCGGTGCTGTAGCCGTCCAGGAACGCTCGGGTGGGGGTGGCGCCGTGCCCGAGGGACATGGCCTGGCGGGCGGTGAGGATCGCACCGATCACGGTGACGCCCGGCAGATGGGCACGGCCTCCTCGGCCCTGTACCGCTACTTCGCCAGCTACGAGGAGCTGATCGGCGCGCTGTGCGTCGACGCCTACAACGCCTGCGCCGACGCGCTCACCGCGGCCCGCGACGCCCAACGCCCGACGACCACGCCTGCGGTGGTGGGCCATCTGCCAGGCCTACCGCCGCTGGTCACTGGAGCACCCGGCGGACTTCGCGTTGATCTTCGGCACCCCCGTGCCCGGCTACCAGGCATCCACGGACGTCACCGGAGCCGCCGCCGGCCGGCTCATCGCGGTGCCCCTGCAGGTCTTCGCCGCCGCGGTCCAGTCCCGCGCCGCCAACCCCGACCGCACGCAGGTCCCGCGGACCCTCCAGCTCGGGCCACTCCTACGCGACCTGCTCGAAAGCGCCTCCGCGGACTATCCGCCGCGCCTGGCCGGGATCGCGCTGAGCGCGTGGGCGAGCGTGCTCGGCTATCTGGTGGCGGAGATCTTCGGCAGCCTGCCCCGCCTGGTCGGCGACAGCGACCAGCTGTACCGGGCGCACCTTCGCACCGTGATGCTCGGCATGGGGTTCGACCCGCGCTCGTCGACATCGCCGACCGTCGGCGGAGGGGGCTGAGGCGACCTTAGGGTTGGCCCCCGGGGACGCCGGCGTCTGCTCCCTGGCTGCCGCGAGCCTTCCGGACCGGCCCGGACGAACGGCCGGCGAGGTGTCCCGCGAGCCGTTTGCCCAGACCGATGAGGGTCAGCGAGGGCGGCAGGCCCCACGGATCGGGGATGACCGATGCGTCACACACGTAGAGGTTGTGGATCTCGGTCTGCAGGTCGGTGTCGAGCAGCCGCCCGATCGGCACGGTGCCGCCGGGCTGCACGGCGAACAACCCGCTGCGGCACAGGCGCCGTGCGCCGGCGTTGGCCAGGATCTGCTTGGCTCGCCGGGTCCCGTGGGCGAGCTTGTGGCGGTCCTGTTGCGTGAGCGGTTTGCGGATCCCGCCTCGCCTGGTGATCCCACCGTTGAGCTCGTCTCTGGTCTCCACCAGGATCCCGGCCGCCCGCGGATAGGCGCCGAGCTTGTCGATCCTGCCGACCTCGGCGGTCATCAGCGAGTACAGCCACCGTGGCACCGAGAAGTCGGTGAGCGTGTAGCCCTCGTCCATCAGAACGCCGGCGGTCATCGGCAATTCCTGGCTATGACCCGGGCCGGGGAGCGAGCCGGTCACCACCACGACCGGGTCGCAGAACAACGACCGCCCGGCCTGCTCGATCCCGCTGGCGCGCAGCAGGATCGGCGAGCCGATCCCCCCTGCCGCGACCACGACCGTTGCGCCGAGCGCGGTCCGCGTCTTGCCGCCGTGGGCGAACTCCACGCCCTTGGCCACGCCGTCCTCGATGAGCACGCGGCGGGCTCTGGCGCCGGTCACAAGGGTGGCGCCCAGCGAGGTGGCCTCGTCGACGAACATGCGCGCGTTCCACTTGGCCTGGTAGACGGGGGCGCCGTAGGAGCCCATCGGCGCGCCGCCCAGCCGTGCTTGGTCGAAGTACTTGGGGATCGGCTTCCAGTCGTAGCCCAGCTCGGTCGCGCTGTCCATCACGCGCCTGGCCGAGGGGCCCAGCAGGTCGGGTGGCAGCGGGGCGATGGGCAGCTCGCGTTTTGCTTCCGCCACCTGGGGGCGCAGGTCGATGCCGTGCCGCAGGAACAGCTCATACGGGGACTCCCAGGCGGTCCCGAAGAAGTAGATGGAGCTGCCGCCCACGGTGACGCCGCGAAGCACCGCCAGCAGCCGGTTGGTCACAAACAGGCTGCGGGCGGGCACCCACAGCTCACGGAGGGTCTGGGTCATGCGGCCCGTGACGGGGGCCTTGTCGCCCCGCTCCAGGATGAGCACCTTCCAGCCTCGTCTGGCAAGCTCCCGCGCCACGGTCGCGCCGCCCGGGCCGGAGCCGACCACGATGGCGTCAAAGGATGGGGCCAACGTTGGGTCGTCCTGGTTTGGGGCCGAGGCGGATCCGGCGAACTCGGGACGCTCATCCATCAGCCGACCTCCCTTGGGGTGAGGGGGCGAGCTGTTGCAGCAGCAGCTGCTGGTCGATGGCGACGGCGGCGATGGCGCCTTCGGCGGCGGCGATGACGACCTGGGCGCCGGGCAGGGGCATGCTGGGCCGCCGTGCCATGTCGCCGGCGGCGAACACGCCCGGGACGCTGGTCTGTCCGAGGTCGTCGACCATGACCGAGTCGTCGTCCAGCAGGGTGCAGCCAAGCTGGCGGGGGAGGTCGCTTGCCTGGCGGGTGGGGGCGTGCAGGAACGCCGCGGCGCGCGCTTGGGGCTCGCCCTGGGCGAACACGATGCGCTCCAGGCGCCTGTCGCCGCCGTCCAGGCGGGTGATGGGCTCCTCTCGCAGCGTGACCTTGTGGGCGGCGAGCAGGCGGCGGGCGTCGCCGTCCAGGTCGGCGGGGCCGTTGCTGCACAGCAGCACGTCGGGGCTGTAGCGGGTGAGCTGGAGGGCGAGCTGGAGGTTGCGCGGGTCGCCGGCCAGGACGGCCAGGGGCTGGTCGCGGACCTCCCAGCCGTCGCAGTAGGGGCAGTTGAAGACCCCGCGGCCCCACAGGTCGGCCAGGCCGGGGATGGGTGGGAGCTGGTCGGCGACGCCGGTGGCCAGCAGCAGGCGGTGGGCCTGCTCGGTGGTGCCGTGGGCCAGGCTGATCGTGAATTGGTCCTCCTCGCGCGTGACCGCCTGGATGGCGACGTCGCGGACCTGCACGGTGGGGTAGGCGCCGAGCTGGTCGCGGGCGGTCTGGCGCAGCACCGCCGGGTCGGTCCCGTCGCGGGACAGGAAGCCGTGCATGGCCTGGACGCCTGCGTTGCGGGGCTGGCCGCTGTCTACAAGAAGCACGCTGCGGCGGGCGCGGCCCAGCATGAGCGCGGCGTTCAGCCCGGCCGGGCCGCCTCCAACGATGACCACATCCAACATTGCGGGCCTCCTCAGCGGTTGACGGATAGCGATCGCTACTGTAATAGTGATCGCTATGGAAACGCAATCGGTGACCCGCCCACCGCGGCTCAGCCGGGCCGAGCGCAAGGCCCAGACCCGCGAGCAACTGCTGGAGGCGGCCGCGCGGGTGTTCGCCCACAAGGGCTACGCGGCGGCGTCGGTGGATGACATCGCCGCCGAGGCCGGCTTCACCGTCGGCGCGCTGTACTCCAACTTCGGCGGCAAGCAGGAGTTGCTCATGGCCGCCTTCGAGCGCCACTGTGACCAGGACCTCGCCCGGGTCCAGGCGTTGCTCGCCGCCGACCTACCCCTCGAGCAACAACTCGACGCCATCACCCAGCAGCTCGGCGACCTGGACGACGAGCATCGCCGCTGGTGGCTGCTGTCGATGGAGCTGTGGCTGTACGCCCAGCGCGACCCGGCCGCCCGCGCGCGCATGGCGGCGCTCCGCCGCAAGGTCCGCACCGCCATCGCCGACGCGCTCGGGCGCCAGGCGGCCCGCACTGGCCGGCCGCTGCCGGTGCCGGCCAACGAGCTGGCCGCCGCCATGCTGGGCCTGTGGCAGGGCCTGATGCTGCAGCGCATCACCGACCCGGACTCCATGCCACCCCAGGCGATCGGCACCGCGCTGGCATGGCTGCGCGCCGGCGCCGCCCGGCAGCCAACGGGAGGAGGACGACCGTGACAGGGCCAAGCTGCTCGACACCGACCCGACCCTTGCGGCGGTGGTTCGCCCCGCGCAACCTCGGCGTCGTGGTCAGGACTCCCGCCGGTAGCTGGTCCAGGCTTGGCGGATCAGACGAGGCGGTTGCGGAAAGGACCTGCAGCGGTTGCGAAAACGCAGCGCATCCGCATCCCCCTGTCAACGCTCGCCGAGGTAGTCGTGGGCCTGCTGCACGGCGATCGAGCCCTCCCCGACCGCGGAGGCCACCCGCTTCGTCGACCGATGACGCACATCACCGGCGGCGAAGACCCCAGGCATGCTGGTCTCCAGCGCCATGGGCAGGCGGTCCAGCGGCCAGCCCGGCGGCCGACCACCCTGGAGCACGTCGGGGCCGGTCAGGACGAACCCGTGCTCGTCAAGCTCGAGCGTCCTGGCCAGCCATTGGGTGTGGGGCTGGGCGCCGATCAGGATGAACAGCGCCGCCGCCGGGACGGTCTCGGTGGTGGCGGTGTGGGCGTCGCGCAGGGTGAGGCGCTCCAGCCGGCCGGTCCCGCCAGCCGCGACCACCTGGGTGCCCAGGCGAACCGTGATGGTGTCGCTGGCCTGGAGCTCCTTGACGAGATAGTCCGACATGGTCCGGCCCAGCGCGTCGCCGCGCACCAGCAGGGTGACCCGCTCTGCGTACTTGGACAGATGCAGGGCCGCCTGACCGGCGGAGTTGCCGGCACCGACCACGAACACCTGGCTGCCGGTCATCGCCCGGGCCTCGCTGACCGCGGCCCCGTAGAACACCCCGGCGCCGAGCAACTCGTCCAGGCCGGAGGCGTCCAGGCGGCGGTAGGCGGCGCCGGTGGCCACCAGCACCGCGCCGCCGACCGCCTGGCCGCCATTGGCGAGGGTGACCACCCGGTCCTGCCCGGCCGCGCGTAGCCCAATCGCGCGGGCGTAGACCAGCTCCGCGCCGAACAGGATCGCCTGCGCAGAGGCTCGCTGGCCCAGCGTGCGGCCGCTGATCCCATACGGGAAGCCGAGATAGTTGCGGATCAGCGAGCTGCTGCCGGCCTGCCCGCCCAGCGCCTCGGGCTCCACCATCAGCGTGCGCAGCCCCTCGGAGGCACCGTAGGTGGCCGCCGACAGCCCGGCCGGCCCGGCGCCGACCACGACCAGGTCGTAGCGGCCCGCCTCGGGCTGGGTGGCGATGCCGATGGCGGCGGCGCCCTCGGCGTTGGTCGGGTCCACCAGCACCCGCCCGTCGAACAGGACCAGCACCGGCAGCCGGGTACCGTCCTGCCCACTCTGGCGGAGCAGCTGCTGGCCGGCCTGGCTGTCGTGGGGGAGGAACTGGTAGGGGATGGCGTTGCGGTCCAGCAGGTCGCGGATCTCGTGGCTCCGCGGCGTCCACTGCTGCCCGACGATCTGGATGGCCACAAAGCCCGGCTGGCCGGTCGTCCGGATCCACTCGGTGAGCTGCTCTGTGACCGGCAGGTACAGGTACTCCTCGGCCGGCTCCCACGGCTTGAGCATCCAGCCGTCCAACCGTCCCAGCGTCATCGCCTGGCTCATCGGCTGGTTGGCGCTGCGGTCCCAGACGCCAACCAGCAGCAGCCGTCTGGCCGACGGGTGTAGCTGGCGAGCCCGGGCCAGCAGGTCCAGGCCGGTCATGTGCGGCATCCACTGGTCGGCGATGATCACCGCGACCGTCGCCTCCTGTCGGCGCAGCCGCTCCAGCGTCTGCAGCGCCGCCGCGGCGGAGCGCTCGGCGAGGATCTGGTAGTCGGCCCCGTAGCGCTTGGCCAGGGCCGCCTGGAGCGCGGCCAGCACGTCGCCGTCGTCGTCAACGACCAGCACCACCGGTCGTGTCATGCGCCCTCCCGTGTGGGCCCCAGCCCGAGCGCAGCGGGTCGCTCCGGGTTGCCACGGCTCCGGTCAGGATCTGATGATCGGCCGCCATCTCGGCACTAACAAGCTCGCTCGGGAGACGAGCGGATGGACACTGGCTGCTGCCCAGCCTATACGGCCGGTCGTCGTCGCGGTCCAGGCCTGCGCTCGGGGACGCGGCCGCCGCTGCCGCCAGCCCGCCGTTCACGAGTGCCTCGGGCTGGCGGCGAGCCGCTGGCAGACCCGCTGGCAGACCCGCTGGCAGACCCGCTGGCAGACCCGCTCGACGATGAAGGACTGCTCCGTCGCGCCTGGACCTGCTATCGATGGCAAGGCCGCCCTCGCTGCCGTCCGTGACCGCCTACTGGCGCAGCCTCTCAGTGGGCCATGAGCAGGGCCGCATGGTGCTGCTGGTTGGCCCACAAGGCCGCCACCGCGATGAGCGCGAGCGCTGTGGAAGCAGCCAGGACCAGGGCCGCCGGGCGTGGCTCAGAGTCACGGTCAGCCAGCGGCCGGTCAGCCAGCCCACCGCGGCCCGCACCAGCACGGCCAACGCACCCCCAACCAGCAGTAGGCTGGCCGGGTTGTAGGCCCAGGCCCGCTCCAGCCGCCCCCGCAGCGTCCACAGCACGCCACGGGTCATGCCGCACAGCGGGTCCATGATCCCCAGGTAGTGCAGCGGCCCGTGCAGGTCGAGCGGCGGCGGCCCGGTGACCGCAAAGATTCCGCCCGCCAGCAGGCCGCCCAGACCGAGGCGGGCGAGTCGACGATGGTGGTCGACCGGTGCCCACGCCAGGTGGGCACGATCGGTAGGTCTACGGGTGCTCGTGGAGCGCGGCATCCGCGCAGCCTAGCGGGTCGGCGGCGGCCCGGCGGAGGAGGCGGGGCCCGGACGGGGCGCGGCGCTCATCATGCGCAGCATCTCCGGGCCCTTGGTGCGCAGGAAGCGCACCAGCAGCACCGCGGCCAGGAGCAGAAACAGCAGGTTCAGCACGGTGGTGTAGTTGAGCGTGAAGCTGGCCTCCACCACCTTGGCGTTGCGGGTGGACGGGACCAGCCCGAGGGCCTCGAAGACCAGGTCGACCGCCAGGCCCGCGGCCGCCATGGTCAGGTAGAAGGTGCCGAGCAGGAACAGGCTCATCCGGCGGCCGTAGTACTTGCGGTAGATGTTGAGGATCGGCAGCACGATCAGGTCGGCGAAGATGAAGGCGACGACGCCGCCGAAGCTGATCCCGCCGTTCCACAGCACCGCCGCCAGCGGCACGTTGCCGATCGAGCAGACAAACGACAGCATCGCGACCAGCGGGCCGACCAGCGGCCCCCACAGCTTGGCCAGCACCGGGTGATCGGTGAGGAAGAAGGCCTGCCAGAAGCTGGCGGGGACCCAGGCGCCGAGCGCGCCGGCGATCAGCAGGCCGATGGCGATGTCTTTCCAGATCGAGACCCAGTCCATCACGAAGTAGTGGCTGATTGCGGTGTGGCCCGCCGACGACCTCAGCCGGGACCAGATGGAGCCCTCAGTCACCGACATGTCCATAGCGGCATGGCCCTCCATCACGCCGACCAGGCCCCTGTCGGCCTGCTCGCGGGCCGCCTGCACCATGCGCGGCTTGAGCAGGGCGCGGAACAGCAGTGCCAGCAGCACGATCATCAGCGGCCCGCCGAGGAATTCGGCGGCGGTGAACTGCCAGCCGATCAGCACCGCCAGGATGATGCCGAGTTCGATGACCAGGTTGGTGGAGGCGAACTCGAACGCCATCGCGGCGGTGAAGTCGGCGCCCTTGCGGAACACCGACCGCGCCATCGCCACCGCCGCATACGAGCACGACGAGGAGGCGGCGCCCAGGCCACAGGCGATCGAGAGTGAGCGGGGGGAGTCGTCGGGCAGCAGCCGGCTCATCTCGGCCTTGGAGACCACGGCCTGCACCGCCGCGGAGATCGCGAAGCCCAGGATGAGCGCCCACAGGATCTCCCAGCTCATGGCGGCTGCCAGGCTGAGCGCATGGCCGAGCGCGTGCAGCACCATCATGTCTGGTCGCTTCCCCTCACAGGTCTCCGACGCACCGTCGTAGAAGGGTATCCCAAGAACGGGGAACCGATCGGCGTTCTCTTACGTTTCGTAAGAGAATCGGTGGGTGACAGGACGGCTCTTGAGGAGGAGCGTGCCGGTGCGGCGTCGAGGCGTGGCTGTGGCAGCCGCGGTCGGGGTCGGGCTGCTGCTGGGCGGGTGGCTAGTGCTGGGCGCCGCCCCTGCGGCGGCGCACGCCCTGGTGGTCGGCAGCAACCCCGGGGCGGGCGTCCGCGTGGCCCGCGCGCCGGCGGAGCTGCGGGTCGCCTTCTCCGAGCCGGTCCGGCCGCTGGGGCAGGGCCTGAGCCTGCAGGGGCCGCGCGGCCAGGTTCGCCTTGGCCCGGTGCGCCATCCCGATGGGCGGGAGGAGGTGCTGGCCGCCACTCTGCCCGTCCTGGCCGACGGCGCCTATCTGGCCGGCTGGCGGGTCGTCTCGGCAGACGACGGCCACCTCGAGGCCGGCTCCTTCGTCTTCGCCATCGGGGCCGGCTCCGGCCTGGTCACCAGTCCTGCCCCGCCGCAGCTGCCAAGCGCCTGGCAGGTGGCCGGCCGCTGGCTGGAGGTGGCCGGGGTGCTGCTGCTGGTCGGGGTGGTGGCCGCCGCCGTGACGGTATGGCGGGCGCCCGGGCCGGTCGGCCCGGGCGAGCCGCGCTACCGGAGGCTGGTGGTGGTGGGCGCGGTGGTCGGCGGGGTCGGGCTGGCCTGGCAGGTCGGGGCCGGCGCGGCGACCGTCGGTGGGTTCGGCCCCGGGGCGGTCGGCGCGGTCCTGGCGGCCTCGCCCGCCACGGCGCGCCGCATGCTGGTCGAGGTAGCGCTGCTGGCCGCGGTCGTGGCCGTGGTGGGCTGGGGGGCGCGGCGCAGCCACCGGCCTGGTCCGGGCGCGCTGCTGCTGGCGGCCGGCCTGGTGGTTGGGCTGGCGCTGGGCGCGCACGATGCCGGCCTGTCGCCGCGCTGGCTGTACGTGGGGTTGGAGAGCGCGCACCTGTTGGCGGTGGGCACTTGGGTCGGTGGGCTGGCCGTGCTGCTGCTGACCATGCGGCGGGCCGACATTGTGGTGGTGCGGCGCTTCTCCCGCATGGCCCTGTGGGCGGTGGCCGTCATGGCGGTCAGCGGCGCCTGGCAGGGCCTCGCCCAGGTGCACGCCAGGGCGGCGCTGACCGGCACCGACTACGGCCGCATCCTGGCGGCCAAGGTCGCGGTTGCCATGGTGGTCGTGGGCCTGGCGGCCGTGGCCCGCTACCGGCTGCTGCCTCGCGCGGAGTCGGGCACGCCCCCCGGGCGGCTGCGGCGCCTGCTCGGCGTCGAGGCGGCCGGGGGTGTGGTGGTGGTGCTGGTGGCGGCGCTGCTGGCCAACACCGTCCCCGCCGGCGAGGTCCTCGCCGCCGCCGGCGCCGCCCGGGTGCACGGCGGCCCGCAGACCCAGACGCTGCAGGCCGGACCGCTGCGTCTGCACCTGGACCTGGAGCCCGGCACGGTCGGCCGCAACCTGCTCCAGATCCGGGTAACCGACCCCAAGGGCCGACCGGTGGACGGCCTGGCCCGCATCGGCCTGGCCGTGCAGGACGAGGCGGGCCGCGCCGCCCCGGCCGCGCTCAGCGCCGCCCGGGTCGCGCCAGCGACCTACCGGGCGGCCACCGACGCGTTCGCGCTGGCGGGCGGCTGGCGGGTCGGGGTGGCCGGCGGCGTGCCGGGCGCCCCACCTGATCTGGACGCGCGGTTCACCATCGCCGCCGCGCCAGTCACCGCTGGCACGCCGCCGCCGGACCCGCCCGATGCGCTGGTGCTCGGCGGCCAGGCCGGCAGCGCGCTGGTTGGCCTCACCGCAATGACTACCGGGGACCGCCTGCTGGTGGTGCGCGTCCGCGGCGGGCTGGTGATCCCCCCGCCGGTCGCGCCCCGGCCGCTGCGGGTGCTGGACCGCGACAGCCGGGTGGTCCCGGCGCTGGTGCAGCGCTGCGGGGACGGTTGCACCGAGGCGTTCCTCGCCACCCCGCCCGCGGCGCGCGGGCCGCTGACCGTGGAGGCGGTGCTGCCCAACAAGGGCACGGCCCGCTTCGGGTTGCCGCTACCGCTGCCCCGCGGCGGCTCGGCCACAGGACGGCTGCATGCCGCGGACCGGGTCCTGGCGGCCTCGGGGTCGTTTCGGATCCACGAGGTCCTCACCGGCGGGCTGGGCACGGTGTTCCGCACCGACTACCAGCTCAAAGCCCCAGACCTGGCCCGCTGGCACCTGCGCGGCCCCGACGGGACCACCGACACCGTCTGGATCGGCGAGCACCGCTACACTCGCGACGGCAACGGCCCGTGGAAGCACGAACGCGCCCCTGGCCTGGTGCTGCGGTTCCCGGCGCGCAACTGGAGCGACCAGCAGGCCAGCGTGGTCGATCTCGGCCCCGCCGCCTGGCACGGCACCCCGGCCCAGGTGCTCGCCTTTGTTGATCCTGCCAACGGCGCCTACCACCGGGTGTGGGTGGACCGCGCCAACCGCATCCTGCACGAGCGCATGGACGCCCCCGGCCACTTCATGGACCGCGACTACACCGCCTATGGCGTCCCGGCGACGATCACCGCGCCCCGCTGACTATCCAGTGGCAGGGTGCGGCTGAGTGTGAACCGGCCCGCAACCCGATGCCTGATGATGGTCCCGGGTCGCTGGACCGGCCACGGCCAGTGCCCGCGAGCCGCGCCAGCGCGGGTCAGATCGTGCCGGCGATCTCGGCCATGCGCTCGGCGATCAGGAAGTGGCCGGCGCCGGGCACCACGGTCGTCTCGCAGACCGGGAACCGGCCGGACCGCTCCAGCCAGACCCGCGGTGGCACGAGCTGGTCGTGCTCGCCGAGCCACAACCGCACCGGTCCGCTGACCTGCTCGGGCGCAAAGCCCCACGGCAGCGGCATCAGCCGTTCGTCGTCGGCCACGCCGCGGCTGCCCGCGCCGGCCAGGTCAGCGCCGAACCGGCCGGCCAGCTCCGGCCGGGCAAACAGCCGCTGGTCGGCCTGGCTCATGCCGCCGAGCAGGAGCCGCTCCGCGCGCCGCGGGTCCCGCCTGGCCAGCGCCGCCAGCCCCGCATACAGCACCCGGAGCAACCATGGCCCCCGCCGGGCGAGCGGGTAGTACCAGCCGGGCACGCCGAGCTGACGCGCCGCGCCCGGCGCATCCAGCGGCGGCAGCGGGGCCACCAGCGCGGTGCCGCTGACCCGCGGGCCGAGCTTGTAGGCGCAGGCGGCGGCGTGCGGGCCGCCGTTGGAGAACCCGACGACCCCGAAGTGCTCCAGCTTCAGGGCGTCCGCGAGGTGTCGTATGTCGTCGGGCCAGTCCAGCAGCCGGCGCCGGGGCTGGGGGCTGGACCGGCCAACGCTGGGCCGGTCGGGGGCGATGAGCCGCAGCCCGGCCGAGCGGAGCTCGGCGTCGGTGGCCCACGGGTTGAGGCGGTAGCCGGGCGTGCCGTGCAAGAACAGCACCGGGCGCCCGTCGGGATCGCCGAACTCCGCGTAGGCCAGCCAGCGGCCATCCGGGAGCGCAATGCGATCGTCGGTGCGTGGAGTGGTCTCCATCGATAGCCTCGCCTTCACCTGCTGCCTGGGGGACTACGGCGCCCACCGCAGGCGGGCGGCGGCGGACGGCAGCCTATCAGCGGCCTGAACTGGTCGGGGACCTGAACGGGTAGCCGTCATGGGTGCAGGGCGCTGTGCGGGCGGACTCGGGCATCGTGGTCGGCGCCCCTGCGCGGGAATGAGCCGGCGGGTGCGGCCCGTCGACGTGCGGTCTGGCCTGGCGGTCGTGACCGGCGGCGCCCCGAGATCCTGCCGCGGCACGTCGGCCCGGCTTGAGCAAATCTTGAGCATTGGCTGGCTGGGAGCTTGACGTGCGCGCCGTAGCGTGGCGGTTGAGGATAACGATGCGCACCGCAAGAAGGAGGGACCCGCGATGATGTGGGGCTGGCAAGGCTGGAGCTGGTGGGGATGGCTGGCGATGAGCCTGTCGATGGTGGCCTTCTGGGGCCTGATCGTCTGGGGGATCGTGGCGATCTTCCGCGGCTGGGGCGGGAGCTGGCGGCGGCCGGAGGGCCGCGAGCCCGAGCAGATCCTGGCCGAGCGGTTCGCCGCCGGCGAGATCGACGAGGAGGAGTACCACCGTCGGCTGCAGACGCTGCGCTCGGCCCGCTACAGCGTCGGCGAGCCACAACGCTAGCGCTGATCCGGTGCGTGCGGGTCCTCCCCGGCGGAAGGAGGACCCGCACGATCTGTTACGGAGGATGTGATCGGCAATGCCTGCCACGACCGGCGACACCGCGCGGCTTCGCGACTACTGGGACAAGCACGCCCCCAACTACGACCGGCAGATGCGGTTCTTCGACCGGTACCTGTTCGGCGACACCCGCACGTGGGTCTGCCAGCAGGCCAGCGGCGACGTCCTGGAGGTCGCGGTCGGCACCGGCCTGAACCTCGGCTCCTATCCCGACGACATCCGGTTGACCGGGGTCGACTTCAGCCCCGCCATGCTGGAGCGCGCCCGCGACCGAGCCCTGAAGCTCGGCCGTCCGGTGGACCTGCGGGAGGGGGACGCCCACGCGCTGGAGTTTGCGGACGGCTCGTTCGACACCGTGGTGTGCACCTTCTCGCTGTGCGGCATCCCCGACGAGCGCCAGGCCGTCGCCGAGATGCGGCGGGTGCTGCGCCCCGGCGGGCTGCTGTTGCTGGCCGACCACGTCGCCGGCTCGGCCTGGCCGGTCCGTGCGGTCCAGTGGCTGCTGGAGCTGGTCACCGTCCCGCTTGGCGGCGAGCACCTTCGACGCCGCCCGATCGAGCAGGTACGCGCCCAAGGATTCCAGCTCAAGCGCCACGACCGGTTCAAGCTGGGGATCGTCGAGCGGCTGGCGGCCCGCAAGCCGGCCCCCTCCAACGGGTGACCCGGTGATGGAAGCTCACGGTGACAGCACCAGCGAGCAGGCCCCGCCAGTGGTGCGGGCGCTGGTCGTCGACGACGAGGCGCCGCTGGTACGGCTGGTCACCAGCTACCTGGAACGCGAAGGCTTCCAGGTCCAGGCCGCGGGCGACGGCGAGCGCGCCGTCGAGCTGGCCAAGGATTGGCAGCCCGAGGTGATCGTGCTGGACCTGATGCTGCCCGGCACCGATGGCATCGAGGCGTGCCGGCGCATCCGCGCCTTCAGCGACGCCTATGTGGTCATGCTGACCGCCCGCGCTGAAGAGGTCGACAAGCTGGTCGGTCTTGGGGTCGGGGCCGACGATTACCTGACCAAGCCGTTCTCGCCACGCGAGCTGGTCGCCCGCATCTGAGCGATGCTGCGCCGCCCCAGGGCGGCCGGCGTCCAGGCCGCGCCGCCGCCCCGCCGCTTTGGTGACCTGGAGGTCGACCCGGCCGCCCGCGAGGTCCGCCTGGGCGGCCAACTGGTGGAGCTGACCCGGCTGGAGTTCGACCTGCTGGACGCCCTGAGCGAGCGGCCCCGGGTCGTGCTCAGCCGTCGCCAGCTCCTGGAGGGCGTGTGGGGCCCGGACTGGTACGGCGACGACCACGTCGTGGACGTGCACATCGCCAACCTGCGCCGAAAACTCGCCGACGACCCCCGCGCCCCACGCCGCATCCTCACCGTGCGTGGAATCGGCTACCGTATGGGACCGGGCTCATGAGCGCCCTGGGCGGGCGGCTGCGCCGCAGCCTTGGCGCCAAGCTGCTGGCCGCCCAGGTGCTGGTGATCGTGGCGGGCAGCCTGACCCTGGCCGTGGTCGCCCTGGCCGTGGCGCCCGGGCTGTTCCACTACCACGCCCGCATGGCGCTCGGCACCATCCCCGCCGACACCGCCCGCCACCTCGACGAAGGCCTGGCCGTTGCGATGCTGGTGGCCCTGGGCGCTGGCACCGTGGTCGCGCTGCTCACCGCGGTCGGGGTGAGCGCCTTTCTGGCAAGGCGGATCGTACGCCCGATCGGCGCGCTGGCCCGCGCCGCCGAGCGCATCGCCCACGGCCGCTACACCGCGCGGGTCCCCCAGGGCGGCTCCGGCGACGAGCTGGCCATGCTCAGCGGTGCCTTCAACACCATGGCCGAGGCGCTGGAGACCTCCGAACAGCGGCGCCAGCGGCTGCTGGCCGACCTCGCCCACGAGCTGCGCACCCCGCTGGCCACCATCGACGGCTACCTCGAAGGCGTCGCCGACGGGATTATGCCGGCCGACGAGCAGAGCTGGCAGGTGCTGCGCGCCGAGACGGCCCGGCTCGGCCGGCTGGTCGACGACCTCAACGCGGTGTCGCGCGCCGAGGAGCGCCAGCTGGAGTTGCGGCTAGCCCGCTGGGAGCCCGCCAAGCTGGTCACCGCAGCGGTCCAGGCGGCTGCGCAAGGGCGTGGCCCTGGTCGAGCGGGTCGACCCCCACCTGCCGCGCGTGGCGGCCGACCCCGACCGCATCGGCGAGGTCCTGGCCAACCTGCTCGGCAACGCCCTGCGCCACACCCCAAGTGGGGGGCGGGTCGAGGTCGCCGCCACCCGCCCCGACCGCGATGTGGAGCTTGCAGTCACCGACACCGGCGAGGGCATCCCTCCTGAGCTGCTGGAGCGCGTGTTCGAGCGCTTCTACCGCGTCAACCGCGCCCGTACCCATGCCAGCGACGCCGACGGGGAGCGGGATCGGGCTGACCATCACGCGCGCGATCGTCGCGGCCCACGGCGGGCACATCCGGGCCGAGAGCTATGGGATCGGGCGTGGCGCCCGCTTCGTCGTCACCCTGCCCGCAGCCGCCAACCACTGACAAAAGGCCATGAGGAAGCCGGGCCGCTGCCGGAGTCCCCACGGGTGCGCACGAGGGCTGGCACGCTTGACCTTGGAGCACACTCCAAGGTCTACCCTGCCGGCATGACACCGCTCACCGTCTCGATGCTTGCCAAGCAGACCGGCATCCGCGCAGACACGGTCCGCTACTACGAGCGCGTCGGCCTGCTCCCGCCTGCCGCACGCTCACCCGCCGGCTATCGCCAATACGACCAGGCCACCGCCGACCGGCTGCACTTCATCAAGGGCGCCCAGCGGTTCGGGCTCCGGCTGCGTGAGATCGCCGAGCTGCTGGCCGTGCGTGACCGTGGCGCGTGTCCCTGCGGGCACGCCCAAGCGCTCGTGCGCCGCCGCATCGACCAGATCGACACAGAGATCGCCCGCCTGGCCGGCCTACGCGAGGAACTCGCCCAGCTCGCCGTCGACTGCGCTGCCGGCCGCCCGGACCTGGACGGATCCTGGCCCTGCGAGGTCCAGTTCATCCACGCCGCGACAACCGACGAGAAGGAGACCGCCAAGGAGGTGACTTCCCGATGACCGCCACTCCCTGCCCAGACTGTGGCTGCCCCTGCGGCGCGACCCGTGCCCCAACTGCGGTCGCCCCGACTAACCTCGATTCCCGGGAGCCTGCGTTGGCGGAATTGTCCGGATGCCGCGAAGGAGTTGAAACGCCTCGTGACCAGCGATTTCGTTGTCTGCAGCGTGTGCCGCCTCAACTGGTCTACGTGAACGGGGCTGGTCCCGTCCGACAAGCGGTTTCGGATGCCACGGTCCGCCGCCCGAGTCCCTCCTCGTTGTACCGCAAGGAGTTCACGCAACTCCGCGCGGCGCGAGCACCTGATACGGTTCGACCGACGCTGTGAGGCAGAGGAGGAGCAGAGTGGCGTCCCATCCGTAATCACTGGCGGAGGACTCCTCGCAGGTCAGCGGACGAAGCCGCGGAGAGGGCGCGTGAGGAGCTCCGTCCTTGACTCCCGCCCCGGCCGGCATCTCAACTCAATTGCCGCACCGGGAATCGAGGCTAACCAGATCGCTGGGACTGGACGACCTCGCCCCGGGTCCACCAGAGCCGCACCACCGGTGCGCCAAGCTCGGCCGTCGGCCAGCAGCCACGTCCGCAACAGCCGACCGGCCAGGTACGCCTGTGCGTAGGCGAACCCAGCTCGGCGACGGAGACCTTCTCAGCGAGATGTGGGGGGTCGAGCGCCATGGCCCCGATGCAGCACCGGTAGAGCCCGCCCTGAGCCTCCACAAACCCAGGGGAAATCAGGCCCGCATGCTGCTCGAGCATCAGCATCAGCCGCGCGGTCGGCCAGATCGCGGTCCCGTTCAGGATCTGCACCGAGCCGTCCAACGTGCAAGCCGGTGGCCATGCGTGCCCGTTTCGGTTTCGCTGCGTGGGCTGCGGCCACTTCCGCTCAGACCCGTCCTACCTGAGCGAGCTGCGCGGCGACCTGGACATGCTGCTGCGCAACCGCGAACGGGTCTGCGCTCCGGTCGAGCTGGAGGCGTGGGCCCGCGCCGAGGCGATGCCCTCCGACCAGGAGATCGGCCGGGTGCGGGCGCTGATTCGCCGGGTCGAGCTTGAGCTGGAGCAGCTCAGCGAGGAGGAGCGCGGCCAGATCGACGAGGCCTGCCGCGGCAGCCACCGAGGTCTGCCGCCGCAGCCACCGAGGCGCTGGCCACGGCCCGCCGCCAGACTCCATCTGCCGCCGCCAGCCGGTCGACCGGATCAGTTTCACCCTCACCGTTGACGGCCACCCGATCGACCCCCCCACCGGCCGAGGAGCTACCAGGCCGACCCCGTGCTGATTCACGCCGGCCAACGCTCCAGCTGCCCCTGCATGGGCTCAGGGCCGGCCAGCACGTGGCCACGGTCACCTACCGGCCCACCACGACGCGCCGGGGATGCGCAACACCGTCTCGTTCAGTGTGCGCGGCTCGCCCAGCCACCTCTCACTGGTCGCCACCCTGGCCGCTGTTCTTCTGGGCACGGCCGCGGCAGCCATTGTGCTCACCCGGACGCGCCGCCGACCCCGGCCAACCCAGGAACCAACACGCCTTTAGCCGTCCCTCGGCACTGAGCCAGAGATCAGCCCTCGGACCAGACCCAGGCGGACTTGCGCTGCGGCCGCGGTCGTGGACCCACCAGGTGTGGCCGCAGCGGCGCTGCCAGGGCCAGCCAAGGTCGACTGCGGGGAGCGGAGCGAGGATCCCAGGCCCGCGTTGATCTTGTCCGGCGTCTGGCGCGCTCAGGCCCCGATCAATCGCGGCCACCGGGAACACACCGCAGAAGGGAACGTCGATCAGGTGCCAGTAGCCCCGGGTCTTGTCACACCCGGCCGGTAGCGTGCCCGGCGTGCCATCCAGGTCGCCGGTCCCGGTCTGGCCTGCCGATGTCGCCCGCGTCGAGGTCGGGCCCGGCTTGGCCTACTGGACGGTGCTCAGCGGGCGCACCCTCGACCCGGTCCGCCCGGTCGACCACTACCTGCGGCACCTGCGATTTGGCCGCGGCCGAGCCGAGTCCACCACCAAGACCTACGCCGGCCATCTCAAACGGTTCGAGCAGTGGCGCCGCGCCCGCGACCTGACCTGGGAGCAGGCAGCCCGCGAGATCGCCGGGCACCTGATCGACCGTCGCATCACGCCCCGGACCGCCCCCGGCCGCGGCCAAGGTCACGGCCCAACTGATGCCGCGCTCGCGCCGGCGCTGGCCGCCATCCACGGTCTCTACCGGCACGCCGCCGACGTCGGCGATGTGGACCGCTCGGTGCTGCAGGTGCTGTTTGAGGTCGCCAACCTCACCGTCCCCAGCCAATTGGGGCCGCTGGTGGTGGCGCTGCGCCCCCGGCTGCGGGTCGACGCCCGTCCAAGCTATCCCGCTCACCTGGGACCGCCGCAGGCCACGGCCGAGGAGTTGGCCGCGCTGCTCGGACAGGCGACCACCGCCCGCGACGCCTGCCTGGTCGGCTTCCTCGGCGGGCTCGGGCTGCGGGTTGGCCAGCTCGCCGCCGTTCGACGCGAGGACGTCCACCTGGTCCCACCCGGGCGTTGCGCGCCCGGCTGCGCCTACCGGCACGGGCCCCACCTGCACGTCATCCGCCGCGACGGTCACCCCCGCGGGGCGACCAGCAAGGCCCGCAGCCCCAACGTGCTGCCGGTGCCGGCGCCGCTGGTGATGCTGTATGCGGGCTGGCTGCACGAGCGGCAGGCGATCCCCGGCGCGGTCGACAGCCCGTGGGCGTTTGTCTCCTTCCCCGGACCGGCCGGGAACCGTCCGGGGCAGCCGTTGAGCACCCGGCGCATCTACGCCATTGTCGCCCGGCTGGCCGCGGCGGCCGGGCTGCGGCACATCCACCCGCACATGCTGCGGCATGGCTTCGGCGCGGCCGCCGCCGACCTCGATGTGGCCCGGGACGTGCTGCAGCGCCTGCTGGGCCACGACACGGTCGCCTCGCAGGAGGTCTACCGGCACGTCGTACCGGCACGGGTCGTCGATGCGGCCGCCCTGATCGGCGACCGGCTCGTCCACCAGCAGCGGCGGCAGGGCCAGCCGTGACGGTGCCGCTGCCCACCCAGGCGCCGGCCACGACCACGCTCCTGGAGCCGGACTGGCCCTATCTGGCCGCGCATGGGCTGGACACGGTGGCCGACTGCCTGCGGTTCCCAGCGGGAGAGCTGTGGCACATCCTGCGGCACTGCGTGCACCCGCGCTGCCAGCGGCCGGCGGCGAGCAAGCCGTGGCTGTGCCAGCGCTGCCGTGCGTCGTGGGAGGCGGCCGGCAGCCCCGCCGATGTCGAGGCGTGGTGCGCCGCCACGCCGACGCCGCCCGAGCGGCGCATCTACGGCGAGCGGCCCTGCGTGGTGGGATGCGTTCGGCCGGCTGAGGTCACCGGGCTGTGCAAGTCCTGCAGTAGCGAGGCGCGAAAGCGCGGCCTGACCGCGGCTGCCTATCTCGCCACCCAGCCCACGCCGCGACCGGGGTTCGGCACCTGCCGGGTGTCGGTCTGCTTGCGGATGGCGGCGCTTCGGCGCACGCGGCTGTGCGGCTCGCATCAGCGGCAGTGGTCGGACGCCGGCCGGCCGGACCTGGACGCCTGGGCGGCGCAGGCCGACCCGGTCTACACCGCCATCGACGAGGTGCCCTTGTCCGGCGTCCAGCCGCTGGTCCGGCTGCAGGTCCTGGTCGGCTACCAGGCGCAGCTGCGCGCCGGCGGCCGGATCAGTCCCGGCCAGGTGAAGTCTGCCGTGGTGTGGCTGCGGCAGCACCAGACCGCCGACCTGCTCGCGGCTGATCTGCCCGCCGTCGGCGCAACGACGACCTACCTGCGGCTGTGGCGGCAGACTCTGCGCCATGCCGCCGACAGCCCGCAGGCGGCCCGGCGTAGCACCGCGATCCGGCTGGCCGCGCTCAGCCCCCGCCTGGGCGGGACCGTCCACCTCAGCGACGTGCAGGCACCCTGGCTGGTGCACCTCGCGCAGGAGCAGGTGTGGGCGCTGGCCGCCGCCGGTGCGAGCTCAGTCACGATCAAGAATGTCGGCCACGCTATCCGCTGGTTCGCGTTCTTCCTGTGCAGCCAGCGTCCCGACCAGGGCCGGGTCGCCCGCGGCGTCGGCCGCGCCGGTGTCATAGCCTACCTGGAGTGGCTGACTCAGCGCGTGCGGGATAGCGCAGACTTCCAGCGGCTCGACCCCGCCGACCCGCGCCGCGCCGTCATCGCGGAGCGGCTGCTGCCCAGCCTGGCCGACCCGACCCGGCGGCTGCTGGTCACCCCACAGCGCCACTACCACTACGTCCGCGCGCTCAAGGACACCTTCAACCGCCACCGCCAGTGGCTGCACGAGCAGGGCGCCGGCGACCTACACGTCAACGACGAGGAGGTCCCCGCCTGGCCCGAGCCCGACCGCAGCCGCAGCGAGGAGCAGGGCCGCTCGCAGGATGCCCTGCCCGAGACGGTGTTCCTGCAGTTGCTGTGCGAGGAGGTGCTGGCCCTGCTGCCGGCCGGCACGCGGCGCAACATGGTCGAGTTGCACGCGCGCATCGGCCGGCGCCCGTGGGAGACCCGCCATTTGCGCTTTGCGTGCCTGGACTGGGACACCGTCAGCGTCCAGCGGCCCGACGGCGTCCGCGAGGACCGCACCTACCCGTTGCTGACCTATTGGATGCAGAAGTCCCGGCGTCGCCACGTCCTGCCGCTGCACGAAAGCGACGCGGCCGTGATCCAACACCAGCAGCAGCACCTGCGCGCCGCCCATCCCGAGTGGTTTGGCCCTGACGGTGTTCCGCTGGACCCTGAGATGCTGCTGTTTCCGACCACCAGGCGCAGCCGCGCCAATCAGCACGGCACCAGGCCGCATGAGACGACCACGCTGGGCTACTGGCTGAAGGCGTGGATGCAGGCGGTCCCCGAGCTGGTGGACGAGGACGGCACGCCGTTTGACCGTCGGCGGGTGTTCGCCTATGCGTTTCGCCACACCTACGCGCAGCTGCGCGCCGACGCCGGGGTGCCCCTGGACGTCCTCCAGGCCCTGATGGGCCACCGGCTGCCCTCGACCACGCAGGTGTACTACCGGACCTC
>WNFV01000920.1_pt1 | contig 44583 bp, 38 predicted proteins | sample 5400101 | NCBI WGS metagenome assembly WNFV01 (sample SAMN13153361, study PRJNA577476) | soil metagenome | isolation source: 115 cm soil or saprolite under grassland replicate 1 | place: USA:California | collected 2016-06-15 | reverse complement strand
AAGGCAAGGGGAGTGCGAGCAAGTGCGAGTCGACGCTGCGGCCGACGCGCGAGCGTTCAAGATCCGATACCGCTCGAAGAGGCCGCGGCGCGAGCAGCGGGGAGGGGCCCCACGCCGAAGGCAAGGGGAGTGCGAGCATGTGCGAGTCGACGCTGCGGCCGACGCGCGAGCGTTCAAGATCCGATACCGCTCGAAGAGGCCGCGGCGCGAACAGCGAGGAGCGGCCCCACGCCGAAGGCAAGGGGAGTGCGAGCAAGTGCGAGTCGACGCTGCGGCCGACTCTTGACGCTTCAATTTGCGTGCCGGTCAAAGAGGCCGCGAGCTCAAAGAGGGTGTCGGCCGAGGTAGCCAGTCGATCAGCGCCGAAGGCTCGTCGATCTGCCCGTCGGCGGGCCAGGCGTCCGGCGTTTCGTGCGCGGCGATGTAACCGTAACGCGCGACGAGCGTCAGCATTCCGGCTGCGACGCCCGCCGCGACGTCACGCTCGGAGTCGCCCACGTACAGGCAACGCGAGGGCTCGACGCCCAGCGCATGAGCGGCGTGCAGCAGCGGATCAGGATGCGGCTTCGCCCGCGGCGTCGTGTCGCCGCAGACGACGACGCGCGCGCGTGGAGTGAGGCCCAGCGCGGCGACCACGGGCTCGGTGAAGCGCGTTGCCTTGTTGGTGACGATTCCCCACTTGAGCCCGCGCGCCTCGATCGCGTCGAGCACGTCCGACACGCCGGCGAAGAGCGCCGAGTCGACCGCGAGCGCTTTTTCGTAATGGGCGAGAAACGCGGCATTGAGCGCTGCGAACTCGGCATCGCTCGGCGCGATGCCGAAGCCGGCGCCGAGCAGGCCGCGCGCGCCGTGCGACGCGTGCGGCCGCAACGTCTCGAGCGGCATCGGCGCGAGACCGCGATCGACGCGCAGCCGATTGACCGCGGCGCCGAGATCGGGCGCGGTGTCGGCGAGCGTGCCGTCGAGGTCGAACAGCACGGCGTCCACTGCGAGCGAACGAGCCAACGCAGGTTCAGCCGGCACCGCGACGAAACGCCATTAGGTAGTTGACGTCGGTGTCGCGGCCAAGCGTGAAGACTTTGGTGAACGGGTTGTACATGATGCCCGCAATGTCGAAGGGTTCGAGACCGGCGCTGCGCGCGTACGACGCCGCTTCGGCCGGCGTGATGAACTTCGCGTAATCGTGCGTGCCGCGCGGCAGCAGTCCGAGCACATACTCGGCGCCGACGATCGCGAGCGCGTACGCCTTCGCGTTGCGGTTGATCGTCGACAGCGCAACGACGCCGCCGGGCCTCACGAGATGCCCGCAGGCGGCGAGCGTCGATGCCGGAGCGGGAACATGCTCGAGCATCTCCATGCAGGTGACGACGTCGAACGCCGCCGGCGATTCCTGCGCAAGCGTCTCGGCCGAGACGAGCCGGTATTCGAGCGCGACACCCGATTCGAGCTGATGCAGCCGTGCGACGCCGAGCGCCTTGTCGCCGAGATCGATGCCGAGCACGTTCGCGCCGCGCGCGGCCATCGCCTCGGACAGGATGCCGCCGCCGCATCCGACGTCGAGCACTCGCTTGCCCTGGATGCCGCCGGTCATGCGCTCGAGCCAGTCGAGACGCAGCGGGTTCATCCGGTGCAGCGGGCCGGTGAGTTCGCTCTCCGGATCCCACCAGCGGTGTGCGAGCGCGGAGAACTTGGCGATCTCCGCCGGGTCGGCGTTCGCTTGTTGCGGGACGAGCGTTGGGCTCATTGCAATCGCTCCTGCCAGGTGAGCGCGCGCGCGACGATCGATGCTTCGTCGGCGCTCGTCAAGACGCGGTTATCGACGACGCGTCGCCCCGCGACCCAGACGTCGGTCACACCGTCGCGGCCGGTCGCATGCACGAGGTGCGAGACGGGATCGTAGCAGGGCGTCGCGTCGAGCCCGCCGAGATCGACGGCGACCATGTCGGCCTGCTTGCCCGGCCGCAGCGAGCCGATCATCGCGTCGAGCCCGAGCGCGCGCGCGCCGCCGAGTGTGGCCATCGCGAGCGCCTGCGCCGCCGGCAGCGTCGCCGCGTCGCCCGTGGTCGCCTTCGCGAGCAGTGCGGCAAGCCGCATTTCGCCGAACAGATCGAGCCGATTGTTCGACGCCGCGCCATCGGTGCCGAGCGCGACATTGATCCCGCGCGCGAGAAGCGCCGCCACCGGCGCCAACCCGCTCGCGAGCTTCAGATTGGACACCGGACAGTGGACGACATGACCGCCGTGAAGCGCGAGGAGCTCGATGTCGGCCGGCTCGAGATGCACGCCGTGGATCGCGATGAACGACGGACCGGTCGCGCCCAGCTCGTGCAGGCGCGCGAGCGGCGCGCGGCCGTGGCGCGCGCGGCTTTGTGCCACTTCGTCAATGGTCTCGGCGAGATGCGTCTGGATCGGAAGATCGAGCTGACGCGCATACATGACGATCTTGTCGAACGTCGCGTCGCCGACCGTGTACGGCGCGTGCGGCGCGAGCGAGAACGACAGCAGCGGCTCGTGCTTGCGCGCATCTCGCGCGGCGAGCCCTTGCTGCAGATAGCCGTCGGGATCGGCGGCGTACGGCGTCGGAAAATCGAGCACGGCAAGCCCGATCATCGCGCGCATTCCGGTGTCGAGCATTGCGCGCGCGGTGGCATCGGGAAAGAAATACATGTCGTTGCAGCAGGTGACGCCGCCGCGCAGCATCTCGGCGGCGGCGAGCCGCGCTCCGTCGTAGACGAACTCCGGCGACACGAAACGCGTCTCGCGTGGCCAGATGTGCTCGGCGAGCCACGCCGACAGCGGCACGTCGTCGGCGATGCCGCGAAACAGCGTCATCGCCGCATGCGTGTGCGCATTGACGAGCCCGGGCAGCAGCGCGTGGCGCGGCAGCGTCACACGCTCGCGCGGCGCGTAGCGCGCGTCGGCGGCGAACGCGGGCAGCACGTCGACGATGCGGCCTGCATCGGCGATCACCGAATGCGACGTGAGCGCGCCCGCGGGCTCGATCGGAACGATCCACGCGGCGTCGACTCGCAGATCGGCGGTGATCATGTCCGCCAGTTTACCGGCGATTGCCGGCGTCTATGACGTGGTCGAAGGCGCCGGGTAGCGGCGGCGGAAGTGCTGGCGACCGACCATCGTGCACACGACTTGATCCCGATCGTTCAACACGTCCCAGCGAAACTTGACGGTGCCGCGGCCCGGCTCCTTTCGCGACGGTGTCTGCTCGAGCACCGTGGCGCGCAAGCGCAATGCGTCGCCAGGGCGCACGGGCTTCGTCCAGCGGAGGTCCTCGATTCCGGGCGAGCCCAGGCATGTCGAGTCGAGCAGATAGCTGTCGCACATGAGCCGCATCGCGACGGCGCACGTCTGCCAGCCGCTTGCGATGAGCCCGCCGAACGGCGTCGCGCTCGCGGCCGTCTCGTCGACGTGATAGCGCTGCGGGTCGTATTCGAGGGCGAAGCGCTTGATGTCCTCGGCGGTGAGCGCGCGCGCCGCGGACTCATGTGTCCAGCCGGGCGAAAAATCTTCCCAGTGCAAAGTGTTCGACATCGTGGTCTCGAAAAAAAAGCCCCGCGCTCGGCGGGGCTCTTTTCGGAGGTCGACGGCTTTACCGGCGACCCTCACCCTTGACTTCGACTTCGACGCGACGATTCGGCGCGAGGCAGGCAATCAGCTCCTTCATGTTCTTCTGATTGCAGACGACACCCGGAACCGGCTGCGTCTTGCCCATGCCCAGCGTCTCGATCTTGTCCTTCGCAACACCCTTCGATACAAGGTAATCGCGGACCGTATTCGCACGGCGTTCGGACAGCCGCTGGTTATAAGCCTGCGTGCCGATGCGGTCGGTATGACCGGTGACGAGCACGAGCTCGAGCTTCTGCACGCCGGCGAGCTTGGTGATGATCTCGCTGTCGATCGCGGCGCGGCCTTCGGGCTTCAGATCGGACTTGTCGAAATCGAACAGCGCCTTCGACGCAAGCGTGATCTTCTGCACGGCGGGCGCAGGTGCCGGAGCAGGCGCAGGAGCGGGTGCCGGAGCGGGCGCCGGAGCAGCCGCGGGCGGTGCGGGCGTTGGCGCGGGGGCCGGGGCCTGCGCGACGAGATCGGGTTCGCATTGCGCGATCGCCATGCTCGGCGTCCAGTAGCCGGTGCGCCAGCACAGATTGCCGGCGAGACCCTTGGAGCCGTTGTAGACGCCGCTTCTCACGACGTTGTTGTCCGGCGTGCCGGTCGCCGAGAGCCAATATGCGCAGTTCGTGGTGCTGCAGCCCGCCACGCCGGGCATATAGCCCTTCGGATCGGCCGTTTGCGCAGCAACGCTACCCGCGAACACCGCGGTGAGCGCGCCGGCGACAGCGGCGGAGACGAGACGTCGAGTCATTGTTTCACCCCTTTGGCTTTGGTTTTGGACAGGTTTTGTGAGAACCCTGCGGTTCGCGCGACGACGCCGCCGAAATTCAGCTAACGCCCTGACGCGCTGAATTCTTTGCTCCGTCGGGGACTATAGCATAGGGTTTTCGCAGGAAGGCAAACGATCGGCCGCTTTTGGCGCATTGTGGCGCGCAAGTGTCGCGGCGGCGCAACGTCGTGATAAAATTACGTGTTTTCAAGGCCCTTACACGGCCTGCGTGGAACATTTTGCATCGCGTTGCGCGGCGCGCAAAAGCCGCTTGAACGGGATGCGCGCCGTCCCGCGCTGTCGTGGCGCGGCGCTTGCGGCGCGCGCGTCGCGCCATCCGAACATCACCGAACTCCGAGAGTCCCGCCTTGCAAATGGAGCCGTTCGCCAAAGAAACGCTTCCGGTCAGCCTCGAATCGGAAATGCGTCATTCGTACCTCGACTACGCGATGAGCGTGATCGTGGGACGTGCGCTGCCCGACGTGCGCGACGGCCTGAAGCCCGTCCACCGCCGCGTGCTGTACGCGATGTACGAGTCCAACATCGTCTGGAACCGCCCGTACGTGAAGTGCGCGCGTGTGGTCGGCGAAGTCATGGGGAAGTATCACCCGCACGGCGATCTCGCGATCTACGACACGCTCGTGCGGATGGCGCAGGACTTCTCGCTGCGCTACCCGCTGGTCGACGGCCAGGGCAATTTCGGCTCCGTCGACGGCGACAATCCCGCCGCAATGCGCTACACCGAGTGCCGGCTGGAAAAGATCGCCGCGGAGCTTCTCGCCGACATCGACAAGGAAACCGTCGATTTCGTGCCGAATTACGACGGCAAGGAGCAGGAGCCGACGGTGCTGCCGTCGCGGCTGCCGAATCTGCTGATCAACGGCTCGTCCGGGATCGCCGTCGGCATGGCGACGAACATCCCGCCGCACAACATCGCCGAGACGATTACCGGCTGCCTCGCGCTGCTGGCCGATCCGCAGATTACCATCGACGAGCTGATGGAGATCATTCCCGCGCCCGACTTCCCCACCGCCGGCATCATCTACGGTCTCGAAGGCGTGCGCGAAGGCTATCGCACCGGACGCGGCCGCGTCGTCATCCGCGCGCGCACCCACGTCGAGGACGTCGAGCGCGGCAATCGCCAGGCGATCGTCATCGACGAGCTCCCCTACCAGGTCAACAAGGCGAATCTGCTGATCCGCATCGGCGAGCTCGTCCGCGACAAGAAGCTCGACGGCATCGCCGACATCCGCGACGAGTCCGACAAGTCGGGTATGCGCGCCGTGCTGGAGCTGAAGCGCGGCGAGGTGCCCGAGATCATCCTCAACAACCTCTACAAGCTCACGCAGCTGCAGGACAGCTTCGGCATGAACATGGTCGCGCTGGTCGACGGCCAGCCGCGCCTGCTGAACCTGAAGCAGTTCATCGAGCACTTCATCTCGCACCGGCGCGAGGTCGTCGTCCGCCGCACGCGCCACGAGCTCGCCAAGGCACGCGAGCGCGGCCATGTGCTGGAAGGTCTCGCCGTTGCGCTGTCCAACGTCGACCCGATCATCGCGCTGATCAAGGCGGCGGCGACGCCGGCCGATGCGAAGATCGCGCTGATGGACAAGACGTGGCGCTCGAGCCTCGTCGAGCAGATGCTCGCGCGCGCCACTGCCGACGCTGCACGTCCGATCGGCCTGCCGGTCGGATTCGGCCTGACGCAGAACGGCTACCGGCTATCCGACGCGCAGGCGCAAGCGATCCTCGAGCTGCGATTGCAGCGGCTCACCGGCCTCGAGCAGGACAAGATCCTGAGCGAGTACAAGGACGTGATGGCGCAGATCGACGATCTGCTCGACATCCTCGCGAAGCCCGACCGCGTGACGACGATCGTCGGCGACGAGTTGAAGGCGATTCGCGACCAGTTCGCCGACAAGCGGCGCTCGGAGATCGTCGCGCAGGGTGTCGATCTTTCGCTCGAGGACTTGATTGTTCCCGAGGATATGGTGGTGACGTTGTCGCACGGCGGCTACATGAAGGCGCAGCCGGTCGCCGAGTATCGGGCGCAGAAGCGCGGCGGGCGCGGCAAGCAGGCGGCGGCCACGAAGGACGACGATTTCATCGAGCGGCTCTTCCTTGCCAACACGCACGACTACATTCTGTGCTTCAGCAACCGCGGTCGCGTCTACTGGCTCAAGGTCTACAACGTGCCGCAGGGCACACGCGCCTCGCGCGGCAAGCCGATCGTCAATCTCGTGCCGCTGGTCGAGAACGAGAAGGTGACCGCGATCCTGCCGGTGAGGGAATTCGGCGAAGGCCAGTTCGTGTTCATGGCAACCGCGATGGGCACGGTCAAGAAGACGCCGCTCGCCGATTTTTCGCGGCCGCGTCCTTCCGGGATCATCGCGGTGGATCTCGCCGACGGCGACCGGCTGATCGGCGCCGCGCTCACCGACGGCACGCACGACGTGATGCTGTTCAGCTCCGGCGGCAAGGCGGTGCGCTTCGACGAGAACGACGTGCGGCCGATGGGCCGCGGCGCGCACGGCGTGCGCGGCATGATGCTCGACCGCGGTCAGAAGGTGATCTCGATGCTTGTCGCCGAGGACGAGACGCAGTCGGTGCTGACGGCGACGGAGAACGGCTACGGCAAGCGCACGCCGATCGTCGAGTACACGCGTCATGGCCGCGGCACCAAGGGCATGATCGCAATCCAGCAGTCGGCACGCAACGGCAGCGTCGTCGCCGCCGCGCTGGTGCGGCCCGACGACGAGGTCGTGCTGGTGTCGACGGGCGGCGTGCTGATCCGCATGGGTGTGAAGTCGATCCGCGAAATGAGCCGCTCCACGCAAGGCGTTACGCTGATCAATCTCGGCGAGGGCGAGAAGCTCGCCGGCCTCGAGCGCGTCGTCGAGACCGAGGACGACGGCGAGGCCGAAGTCTAGCGGAGGCCGCCGGATGAGCGACGACGAGCTTTCGCGCCATCGCGACGCGATCGACGCGATCGACCGCGAGCTGTTGCAGCGGCTCAATGCACGCGCCGAGCATGCGCAGGCGATCGGGCGGCTGAAAGCGGGCAGCATCGCATATCGGCCCGAGCGCGAAGCGCAGGTGCTCGCGCGACTGCAGCAGGAGAACGCCGGCCCGCTTTCGAACGACGCCATCGCCGGCGTGTTCCGCGAGGTGATGTCGGCGTGCCTCGCGCTCGAGCAGCCGCTTCGCATCGCCTACCTCGGTCCCGCGGGGACGTTCTCGCATGCGGCCGTCGGCAAGCACTTCGGGCAGTTCGTGCAAGCCGAGCCGTGCCCGACGATCGACGACGTGTTTCGCGCCGCCGAAAGCAGCCGCACCGATTACGCGATCGTTCCCGTCGAGAACTCGACCGAGGGGGCGGTCGGCCGCACGCTCGATCTGATGTGCCAGACGCCGCTCACGATCTGCGGCGAGATCAAGCTGCCGGTGCGCCAGAACCTGTTGTCGAACGCGGCGAGCGTGGACGCCGTGACGCGCGTCTACTCGCACGCGCAGTCGTTCGCGCAATGCGTGCGCTGGCTCGCGCAGCATCTGCCGGCGGTGCCCCGCATCGCGGTGGCGAGCAACGCCGAGGCCGCCCGTCTCGCCGCGTCGGAGTCCGGCGCCGCGGCGATCGCCGGCGAGATCGCGGCGTCGATCTACGGACTTGCGATCCTTGCGCCGCACATCGAGGACGAGCCGAACAACACGACGCGCTTCTGGGTTCTCGGTCGGCAGGCGGTCCCCGCGTCCGGCCGCGACGAGACATCGCTCGTGATGTCGGCGCCGAACCGGCCGGGCGCGGTGTATGCGCTGCTCGAGCCGTTGGCGAAGCATGCGGTATCGATGTCGCGGCTCGAATCGCGTCCCGCGCGCACCGGCCTGTGGGAATACCTGTTCTTCGTCGATCTGCTCGGTCACGCGAGCGAGCCGCATGTCGCGCAGGCGCTCGCGGAGCTCGCCGAGAAGGCACCGTTCCTGAAAATCCTGGGGTCATATCCCGCCGCCGCCTATTGAGGCCAGCGCCCACGATGAGCGAGACGAGCGCATTTGTGGTCGTCATTCCCGCGCAGGCGGGAATCCAGCGACTTTCGACGCAAGACACTGGGTCCCCGCCTTCGCGGGGACGACAACCGGAGTAATCATGTCCGCCGTGCATGTCCCCGCGCACCATCATCGCGATCCGTCCGTGCTCGCGCCCGAGTACGTGCGTCAGATCGCGCGCTATCTGCCGGGCAAGCCGATCGCCGAGCTCGCGCGCGAGTTCGGCCTCGCCGAGCGTGACATCGTCAAGCTCGCGTCGAACGAGAATCCGCGCGGCCCGAGCGCGGCCGTGCGCGCGGCGATCGCCGCCGCGACCGACGAGCTGTGCCGCTATCCCGACGGTAACGGCTTCGATCTCAAGGCCGCGCTCAGCAAGCGCTTCGCGGTCGGCGCCGACCGGATCGTGCTCGGCAACGGCAGCAACGATGTGCTCGAGCTGGTCACGCAGGCTTTCCTGCGACCCGGCGATCACGCGGTCTACTCGCGGCATGCGTTTGCCGTGTATCCGCTCGCCACACAGGCGCGCGGCGCCATCGGCATCGAAGTGCCGGCACGTAATCTCGGCCACGATCTCGCCGCGATCCGCCGGGCGATCAACGCGACCACGCGCGTCGTGTTCATCGCCAATCCGAACAATCCGACCGGCACGTGGATCGCGCCCGATGCGCTCGAAGCGTTCATTGCGTCGGTGCCCGACGACGTGCTGATCGTGCTCGACGAAGCGTACAACGAGTATCTTGCGCCCGAGCAGGAAGCGCCGTCTGCCGCCTGGGTCGGCAAGTACGCGAACCTGATCGTGTCGCGCACGTTCTCGAAGGCGTATGGGCTCGCCGCGCTGCGCGTCGGCTACGGCATCATGCATGCGAAGGTCGCCGACATGCTGAACCGCGTGCGCCAGCCCTTCAACGTGAACGCGCTTGCGCAGGCGGCGGCGGTGGCCGCGCTCGCCGACACCGCATACGTGGACGAAAGCCGCGCACTCAACAACGCCGGCATGCGCCAGCTCGAGGCCGGGCTCGATTCGCTGCGCGTCGGCTATACGCCGTCGCACGCGAACTTCCTGCTCGTGCACGTCGGTGACGCGGGTCGCGTGTACGAGCGGCTGCTCGAGCAGGGCGTTATCGTGCGGCCGGTCGCCAACTATGCGCTGCCCGAGCATCTGCGCGTCACGGTCGGGCTCGCCGCGGAGAACGAGCGCTTCCTGCATGCGCTCGCGGTCGCGCTTGCCCGTTAGCGAACCGATGGCCTTTCGCATCGACAAGCTCGTCGTCGTCGGCGTCGGCTTGATCGGCGGCTCGTGCGCGCTCGCCTTGCGAGCCACAGACACGGTCGGCATGATCGTCGGCGTCGGCCGCGGCCGCGCGAATCTCGATGACGCGCTTCGATTGGGTATCGTCGACCGCGCGACGACGCTCACCGATGATTGGGCCGCGGAAGGGGCCGATGCCGACGTCGTGCTGCTCGCGGCGCCTGTTGCGCAGTATCCGGCGCTGTTGCGCGCGCTTTCGCATCGCATTGGCAAGCGCACGATCGTCACCGATGCGGGCAGCACCAAACAGGACGTGATCGCCGCGGCGCGTGCCGCGCTCGGCGCCGCGTTCGCGCGCTTCGTTCCCGGCCATCCGATCGCCGGCACCGAAAACACCGGCGCGTCCGCGGCGTTGGCGACGCTTTTCCGCGATCGCACGGTCGTGCTGACGCCGCTCGCCGAAACGGACGACGGCGCGACGACGGACGTGGCGGCGATGTGGCAAGCATGCGGCGCTCGAATCCGCACGCTCGACGCGGCGCAGCACGACCATATCTTCGCCGCCGTATCGCACCTTCCGCATCTGCTCGCGTTCGCGCTCGTCGACGAGCTCGCCGCGCGGGCCGATGCGGCCGACATGTTCGAGTTCGCCGCGAGCGGCTTTCGCGACTTCACGCGCATCGCGGCGAGCTCGCCCGAGATGTGGCGCGACGTGTCGCTCGCCAACCGCGATGCGCTGCTCGCCGAGGTCGCCGCGTTCCGTACGCAGCTCGATCGGCTCGCCGCCGCGCTCGCGGCGAACGACGGCGCGAGCCTCGAAGCGGCGTTCGCGCGCGCGGCCGAGGCGCGTCGCGCATGGGGCAGCGAGCATCCTTCGATCGCGGTCGCCGCCGACGCCGCGCGCGAACGCTGAGCGCGCAGCGTGACGCCGAACGCGCCCGCGCACCTCGATCTGCCCGCCGCGGCTCGCGCGTCGGGCTTCGTGACGCTGCCGGGCTCGAAGTCGATCTCCAACCGCACGCTGTTGCTCGCGGCGCTTGCGAGCGGATCGACGGCCGTTCGCGGGCTGCTGATCGCCGACGACGTCGACCGGATGCTCGACGCGCTCGCAACGCTCGGTGTGACCGTCGAGCGCGACGGCGCGACGCGAGACTTCGTCGTGCACGGCGTGGGCGGCAGCTTCCCGGTCAAGCGGGCGGCGCTCTTCCTCGGCAACGCGGGAACGGCGTTCCGCCCGCTCACGGCGGCGCTTGCGCTGACCGGCGGCGAATACACGCTCGCGGGCGTGCCGCGAATGCACGAGCGGCCCATCGGCGATCTCGTCGACGCGCTGCGCGCGCTCGGCGCCGGCATCCGCTACGACGGCGTGCCGGGCTATCCGCCGCTGACGATCACCGCAGCACCGACCGCGAGCGTCCCGGATCGCGTTTCGGTGCGCGGCGATGTGTCGAGCCAGTTCCTCTCCGCGCTGCTCATGGCGTTGCCGATCACGACCGCGCGCACCGAGCGCGCGATCAGTGTGGACGTCGACGGCGAGCTGATCTCCAAGCCCTACGTCGAGATCACGATCAACCTGATGCACCGCTTCGGCGTGCCGATCGAGCAGAAGGGATGGACGAGCTTCCGGATACCGGCGTGCGCAGGCTACGTGAGCCCAGGAGCGGTCCACGTCGAGGGGGACGCGTCGGCGGCGTCGTACTTCCTCGCCGCAGGCGCGATCGGCGGCGGGCCGGTGCGGGTGTCCGGTGTCGGACGCGATTCGATCCAGGGCGACGTTGCGTTCGCCGGCGCGCTCGAGCAAATGGGCGCCGACGTCCGCTATGGCGACGACTGGATCGAGGCGCGCGCCGGCGCGCCGCTCAACGGTATTGCGATCGATTGCGTCGCGATTCCCGACGCCGCGATGACGCTCGCGATCGTCTCCGTTTTCGCGCGCGGCGCAACGACGCTCTCGGGCATCGCGAGCTGGCGTGTGAAGGAAACCGACCGCATCAGCGCGATGGCGACCGAGCTGCGCAAGCTCGGCGCGCAGGTCGAGACCGGCGACGATTTCATCCGCATCACGGCGCCGCGCTCGCTCGTGCCGGCGACCATCGATACCTACGACGACCATCGGATCGCCATGTGCTTCTCGCTCGCCTCGCTCGCCGGCGTTCCGATGCGCATCAACGACCCCGATTGCGTGCGCAAGACCTTTCCGTCGTATTTCGACGCCTTTCGCTCGATCGTGTCGCCCGCATGATCCGCCGGCGCAAGGCGCCGGTGCGCCCGGCACAGGACAGCGCAGCGGCGACAGCCGCAGGCGTTGGGGTACACCGATGAGCGCGCCGTTGCCGCCGGTGATCGCCGTCGACGGGCCCGCCGCATCGGGCAAGGGCACGGTCGCTGCCGGCGTCGCGCGCGCCCTCGGCTTTCACCTGCTCGACAGCGGATCGTTGTACCGACTGATCGCGCTCGCCGCGATCCGTAACGGCGTCGCGACCGACGACGAGCCGGCGCTCGCGGCGATCGCGCGCTCGCTCGACGCTTCGTTCGATGGCGGGCGGGTCATGCTGGACGGCGCCGACGTGACCGACGCCATCCGCGGCGAGGACGCGAGCGCCGCGGCATCGCGCGTCGCCGTGCATCCAGCGGTGCGTGCCGCGCTGCTCGAGCGCCAGCGCGCGTTTCGGCGGCCGCCGGGCCTCGTCGCCGACGGCCGCGACATGGGCACGGTTGTCTTCCCGGACGCCCCGGTCAAGGTGTATGTGACGGCCAGCGCCGAGGAGCGTGCGAGGCGGCGGCATAAGCAGTTGATCGAAAAAGGAATCTCGGTTACACTTGAAAGTCTTTTGCGCGACATCCGGGAGCGCGACGCGCGCGACGCGGGCAGGGCGGCAGCACCGCTCACCGTGGCGCCCGACGCCGAAATCCTCGATACGACGAACATGACGATCGACGCCGCCATCGGCTTCGTTCTGGACCGCTACCAGGCGGCCGTGCGAGCCGGGACGGTCCGGAGTTAGGCCGGGCAACCAAGCCGGCCGGTGTTCCAAGGCAAGAGGCCGTTCGCGAGCGCTTTGGCCGGCGCCCGCGCGCGGATTCCACCAACCGACCCGCCGTTCGAGACACAAGGGTTCTCGCCCGGCGGTTTGACGACAAAGGAACCAACCCATGGCTACCGCCACAACCAGCAGCAGCGCACCCGCGCAGACCGAGAACTTCGCCGCGCTGTTCGAGGAATCCCTCGCGCGGCAGGAAATGCGCCAGGGCGAACTGATCACCGCCGAAGTCACGCGCGTCGACTACAACATCGTCGTCGTCAACGCGGGACTCAAATCCGAAAGCTTCATCCCGATCGAGGAATTCAAGAACGATCAGGGTGAGATCGAGGTCAAGGCCGGCGACTTCGTCACCGTTGCGATCGAGTCGATCGAGGACGGCTACGGCACGACGCGCCTGTCGCGCGACAAGGCGAAGCGCCTCAAGGCTTGGCACGACCTCGAAGCGGCGATGGAGCAGGGCAACGTTGTGCAGGGGCTCGTCACCGGCAAGGTGAAGGGCGGCCTCACCGTGATGGTCAACGGCATCCGCGCGTTCCTGCCGGGCTCGCTCGTCGACATCCGGCCGGTGAAGGACACGACGCCGTATGAAAACAAGCAGCTCGACTTCAAGGTCATCAAGCTCGACCGCAAGCGCAACAACGTCGTCGTGTCGCGGCGCGCCGTGCTCGAAGCGAGCCTCGGCGAGGAACGCGAAAAGCTCCTCGCGACGCTGTCCGAAGGCGCCACCGTCAAGGGCATCGTCAAGAACATCACCGATTACGGCGCGTTCGTCGACTTGGGCGGCATCGACGGTCTGCTGCACATCACCGACCTCGCATGGCGGCGCGTGAAGCACCCGTCGGAAGTTCTCTCGGTCGGCGATGAAGTCACCGCGAAGGTGCTGAAGTTCGACCAGGAGAAGAACCGCGTGTCGCTCGGGCTGAAGCAGCTCGGAGAGGACCCGTGGGTCGGCCTGTCGCGCCGCTATCCGCCCGGCACGCGTCTGTTCGGCAAGGTGACGAACATCACCGACTACGGCGCGTTCGTCGAGATCGAATCGGGCATCGAAGGTCTCGTCCACGTTTCCGAAATGGACTGGACGAACAAGAACATCCATCCGACCAAGGTCGTGCAGCTGGGCGATGAGGTCGAGGTGATGATCCTCGAGATCGACGAGGACCGCCGCCGCATCTCGCTCGGCATGAAGCAGTGCATGCCGAACCCGTGGGACGAGTTCGCGATGAACCACAAGAAGGGCGATCGCGTGAAGGGCCAGATCAAGTCGATCACCGACTTCGGCGTGTTCGTGGGCTTGCCCGGCGGCATCGACGGACTCGTGCACCTGTCCGACCTCTCGTGGTCGCTGGCCGGCGAAGCGGCGGTGCGCGATTACAAGAAGGGCGCGGAAGTCGAGGCGGTCGTGCTCGCGATCGACGTCGAGCGCGAGCGCATCTCGCTCGGCATCAAGCAGCTCGACGGCGACCCGTTCAGCAACTACGTCGCCACGCACGACAAGGGCAACGTGGTGAAGGGCACGGTCAAGTCGCTCGACGCGAAGGGCGCCGTCATAGCGCTCGACGGCGAGGTCGAAGGCTATCTGCGCGCCTCCGAAGTCGCGCGCGACCGCGTCGAGGACATCCGCTCACATCTGAAGGAAGGCGATGCGGTCAACGCGATGATCATCAACATCGACCGCAAGAACCGCAGCATCAACCTCTCGATCAAGGCGAAGGACCACGCCGACGAGAGCGAGGCGATGCAGCGGATGACGCAGGAGAACGCCGGCACGCACACCGGAACCACCAACCTCGGTGCGCTGCTGCGCGCGAAGATGGACAACAAGACCAACGAGTAAGCGGGCAGCGTGATGACCAAATCGGAGCTGATCGACCGCCTCGCGGCGCAGTTTCCGCAACTGGTGGCGAAGGATGCCGAGCTCGCGGTCAAGATGATCCTCGACGCGATGGCCGAAAGCCTCGCGAAGGGCGAGCGCATCGAGATCCGCGGGTTCGGCAGCTTCGGCCTCAATTTCCGGCCGCCGCGCACCGGACGCAACCCGAAGTCCGGCGAGCGCGTCCACGTGCCGGAGAAGCACGTGCCGCACTTCAAGGCCGGCAAGGAGCTGCGCGAGCGCGTCGACTTCAAGAAAGCGGAGTAGACATGCCTGTCATTCCCGCGAAGGCGGGAATCCAGTGTCGTGCAACTGCCACGCCGTCATTCCCGCGAAAGCGGGAATCCGGCGTCTTTTGTACTAGAGTCGCTGGGTCCCCGCCTTCGCGGGGACGACGTCCCGCTCGTGTTTTCGGGAACCGTTGAATGCAGGCCTTGCGCTGGATCGTCGGCGCCATGCTCTTCGTCGCGCTCTTGTTCCTGTCGCTGCAGAACTCCGACCTGGTCACGCTGAAGTTCTACGGCTGGTGGAGCTGGCAGGCGCCGCTGATCTTCGTCGTGCTGGTTGCGTTCGCGATCGGCGTCGCGGCGGGGTTGCTCGCCGGCGCGATGCGCGCGGCGCGGCTGAAGCGGCAGTTGAGCCGTCTTCGCCGCGATCAGCGCAAGCGCGACGCCGCTCCGGTCACGCGGCCGCCGGTTGACGCCGGCACGCCGCTCGACGGCATCTAGCGCATCCGCCTCGTGCCGACGGAATTCGAGCTGTGGTGGCTGCTGCCGATCCCGGCGCTTTTCTTCGCGCTCGGCTGGGTCGCCGCGCGCATCGACATCAAGCACCTGCTGCGCGAGTCGCGCGCGTTGCCGCTTTCCTATTTCCGCGGCCTCAATTTCCTGCTGAACGAGCAGCCCGACAAGGCGATCGAGTCGTTCATCGAGGTCGTGAAAGTCGATCCGCAGACGGTCGATCTGCACTTCGCGCTGGGAAGCCTCTTCCGCCGCCAGGGCGAGATCGACCGCGCGATCCGCATGCACCAGAACCTGCTCGATCGTCCCGACATTCCGGCCGACAAGCGCCAGGCGGCGACCTTCGAGCTCGCGCAGGATTTCCATCGCGCGGGACTGCTCGATCGCGCCGAGGAGCTCTTCACGCGCCTCACCGGATCGCCGTTCGAGCATCCGTCGCTCGGCTTCCTGCTGTCGATCTACGAGACGGAGAAGGACTGGCCGAAGGCGATCGCCGTTACGCGGCGGATGGAGGCGCTGGTCAAGCAGCCGTACTTCAAGGAGATCGCGCACTACGAATGCGAGCTTGCGCAAGCTGCGCTGATGAAGTCCGACACCGCAGCGTTGAGCGAGCACGTGGAGCGCGCGCTCGCCGAATACAGGGCTTGCACGCGGGCGACGATGATCGCCGGCGATCTTGCCGCGCAGCAGGGCGATCACGCGAGCGCGATCGACACCTGGCAGCGGATCGAGTCGCAGAATCCGCAGTTCCTTGCGCTCGTTTGCGATCGGCTCGCCGACGCCTACCGGCGAATCGGCGACCCGGCGCGGGGTTTGCGCGTGCTGCGCGCGTATCAGCAGCAATATCCATCGCTCGACCTGCTCAACACCGTGTTCGCGCTGACGCTCGCCGAGGAAGGCGCGCCGGCGGCGATGACGCTGATCAAGGACGAGCTCGCGCGCAATCCGACGCTGCTCGGGCTCGACCGGCTGCTCGAAGCGCAGCTTCTGGTCGCACCAGCCGAGCGCCGGCATGACCTCGAGCTCGTCAAGCAGCTCGTCGGTCAGCACATCAAGCGGCTCGGCCTGTACAAATGCGACACTTGCGGCTTTCGCGCGCGGCAGTACTACTGGCGCTGCCCGGGCTGCGGCAAATGGGAAACGTATTCGCCACGCAGAACGGAGACACCCGACGGCTATGTCTGATCCGAAGGTCATCGTCGCGCTCGACTTCGAGAACCCGATGCATGCGTTGGCGCTTGCCGACCGTCTCGATCCGGCCGATTGCGCGCTCAAGGTCGGCAGCGAGATGTTCGTCGTCGCGGGACCCGAGCCGGTGCGCTGGATGGTGCAGCGCGGGTTTCGCGTGTTCCTCGATCTGAAGTTCCACGACATCCCGAACACCGTCGCGCAGGCGTGCGCGGCGGCCACGCGCCTCGGCGTCTGGATGCTGAACGTTCACGCCGCGGGCGGCCGCGCGATGCTCGTCGCGGCGGTCGACGCAGTGGCGAAAACCGCCGAAGCGCAAAGAAGCGCGCGGCCGCTGCTGATCGCCGTGACCGTGCTGACGAGTCTCGGCCAGTCCGATCTCGCCGACACCGGCGTTCACGACACGCCCACGATACAAGCGCTGAAGCTCGCGCGGCTCACGGCGGCCGCGGGCCTGGACGGCGTCGTCTGCTCGGCGGTCGAGGCGCCGACGCTTCGCGCTGCGCTTGGACCGTCGTTCAAGCTTGTGACGCCGGGCATCCGTCCAGCTGGCAGCGCGAAAGACGATCAGGCGCGCATCATCACGCCGGAGGCCGCGATCGCGAACGGTGCCGACTATCTCGTCGTCGGCCGCCCGATCACGCAGGCCGCGGACCCGGTTGCCGCGCTCGCGGCGATCAACACCTCTCTGGGAGCGCTCGCTTGAAGATCACGATGATCGGGACGGGCTACGTCGGCCTGGTCACCGGCACTTGTCTCGCCGAAGTCGGCAACGACGTGCTCTGCCTCGACGTCGACCGGCGCAAGATCGACATCCTCGTCAGCGGCGGCGTGCCGATCCACGAGCCGGGTCTGCAGCCGATGATCGCGCGCAACGTCGCCGCCGGCCGCCTGAAGTTCACCACCGACATCGATGCCGCAGTCGCGCACGGCTCGCTGCAGTTCATCGCCGTCGGAACGCCGCCGGACGATGACGGCTCGGCCGACATGCAGTATGTGCTCGCCGCCGCGCGCAACATCGGCGCGCGGATGAACGCGTTCAAGATCGTCGTCGACAAATCGACCGTTCCCGTCGGCACCGCCGACCGCGTTCGCGCGGCGATCGCCGAGGAGCTCGCAGCGCGCCGCTCGTCGGTCGGCTTCGCCGTCGTGTCGAACCCCGAGTTCCTGAAGGAGGGCGCAGCGGTCGAGGACTTCATGAAGCCGGACCGCGTCGTGATCGGCGCCGACGACAAGCGCGCGATCGCCGCGATGCGCGCCGTCTACGCGCCGTTCCAGCGCAACCACGAGCGGCTGCTGGTGATGGATGTACGCTCGGCCGAGCTGACGAAGTACGCGGCGAACGCGATGCTCGCCACACGCATATCGTTCATGAACGAGCTCGCCAACCTCGCCGACGAGCTCGGAGCGGACATCGAGCACGTGCGCCAGGGCATCGGCTCGGATCCGCGCATCGGCTGGCACTTCCTCTATCCGGGCGCCGGCTACGGCGGCAGCTGCTTCCCGAAGGACGTGAAGGCCTTGCAGCACACGGCGTCGCAGCTCGGCCGCCCGCTCAAGGTCTTGCACGCCGTCGAGGCCGTGAACGATGCACAGAAGCTGCGCCTCGTCGAGAAGATCGTCGAGCGCCTCGGCGAGCGCCTGTCCGGTCGTACGTTCGCGCTGTGGGGCCTCGCGTTCAAGCCGAACACCGACGACATGCGCGAGGCGCCGTCGCGCGCGATCATCGATGCGCTCGCCAAGCGAGGCGCTCGTGTCGTCGCCTACGATCCGGTTGCGATGGACGAGGCGAAGCGCGCGCTCGGCGAAGTGCCGCACGTGCGCTACGCAAGCTCGCCGATGGCCGCGCTGGCGGGCGCCGACGCGCTGGTCGTCGTCACCGAATGGAAGGAGTTCCGCAGTCCCGACTTCGACGCAATCCGCGCGGCGTTGAACGAGCCGCTGGTGTTCGACGGGCGCAATCTCTACGACCCGGCGCTCGTGCGCGCCGCCGGTCTCGAATATTTCGCGATCGGACGCCGCTGAATGACGCCGGAAGGCTCGTTCTCGTCGTTTCGCGAGCGCGTTCTCGCCACGCGCGTTCTGATCGTCGGCGATGTGATGCTCGACCGCTACTGGTTCGGCGACGTCGAGCGGATCTCGCCCGAGGCGCCGGTTCCGGTCGTGAAGATCTCGCGTACCGAGGAACGCCCCGGCGGTGCCGCCAACGTCGCCCGCAACGCGGTCGCGCTCGGCGCGCAGCCGATGCTGTTGTCGGTGACCGGGGACGACGAAGCGGGCCGCACGCTCGAGGCGCTTTTGCGCGCCGAGCCGATCCGCACGTCGTTTCATCGCGATCCGTCGCTGCCCACGACGGTGAAGCTGCGCGTGATCGGCCGCCAGCAGCAGCTGCTCCGCATCGACTTCGAGACCGCGCCCTCGCATGAAGTGCTCGCCGGCAAGCTCGCCGACTACGACCGGCTGCTCGCCGACTGCGACCTGGTGATCCTGTCCGACTACGGCAAGGGCGGGCTCGCGCACATCGCGACGATGATCGAGCGCGCGAAGGGCGCCGGCAAGCGCGTTCTGGTCGACCCGAAAGGCGACGACTGGGCGAAGTATCGTGGCGCGACGATCATCACGCCCAATCGCGCGGAGCTGCGCCAGGTGATCGGGCGCTGGACGGACGAAGCCGATCTCGTGCATCGCGCGCAGCGCCTGATCGCCGATCTCGCGATCGACGCGCTGCTCGTCACGCGCTCCGAGGAAGGCATGAGCCTTTTCACGCCGACGGCCGCCGAGCACATTCCGGCGCAGGCGCGCGAAGTGTTCGACGTGTCCGGCGCCGGAGACACGGTGATCGCCACGCTCGGCGTGCTGCTCGGCGCGGGCGCCGATCTGTCGAGCGCCGTGCGCATCGCGAACGAGGCCGCCGGCATCGTCGTCGGCAAGCTCGGCACCGCGGTCGTGACACCCGACGAGCTCGGCTGACGCGATGGTTGCGCCCGACGACGTCGATGCGCGCCATCGCGCGCTCGCCAACACGCTCGCCGGCCGGTTCTGGCTGCGCTTTCACATGTCGCTGATGCTCGCGGTCGCGTTCAGCGCCGGCGCGCTCGGCAACCGGCTGCTGCTCGAATGGCCGGTGCATCATGCGGCGCTGCGCTGGCTGCTCGCGCTCGCGTCGGCGTACGGCGCATTCTTCATCGCGATGCGGCTGTGGCTCGCGTACGTCGGCGCGACGAGCTCGTTCGATTCGGCGGCGCCGCGGCCCTCGGTCGGCGCGACGAGCAACGTGTCGAGCTCGCGCGGCGGTTTCGGCATCGACATCGGCGGCGACGACGGCGAGTTCATCGTGCTCCTGCTGGTGACGCTCGCGGTCACGGCGGCGCTGGTCGGCGGCGCCGCGTATCTGCTCGTCGCTGCGCCGCATCTTCTCCCCGACGTTGCGTTCGGCGCCGCGATCACGCACGGGTTCGGACGCGGTGTGCATCAGGCGAGCCGCGATCCCGGCTGGACCGGCAGCGTGCTCGCCGCGACATGGAAGCCGTTCGCCGCCGTGACGGTGACGATCGTGATCGCGGGGCTCGTGTTCGAGCACTACTTTCCCGGCGCGCGCACGCTCGGCGAAGCATGGCGGCTCTTGTTCTGACTCGATGGCGAAAGCGAAGACCGTCTACAGCTGCACCGAGTGCGGCGGCCAGTCGCCGAAATGGCAGGGCCAGTGTCCGCATTGCGGCGCCTGGAACATGCTGGTCGAGAGCGTCGCCACGCCGGAGCGCACGCGCTTCGTGAGCGTGGCGGGCGCGAAGAGCGCCGTGCGCGCGCTCGGCAGCGTCGACGCGAAGGACAAGCCGCGCTTTCCCACCGGCATCGAGGAGTTCGATCGCGTGCTCGGCGGCGGCATGGTGCCCGGCGGAGTGATCCTGCTCGGCGGCGATCCCGGCATCGGCAAGTCGACGCTGCTGCTGCAGGCGATGGCGGCGCTCGGCGCGGCGAAGAAGGCGCTCTACGTCACCGGCGAGGAGTCGGCCGAGCAGATCGCGCTGCGGGCGCAAAGGCTCGGTCTGGTCAACGCGCCGGTCGCGCTGCTCGCGGAAGTGCAGCTCGAGGCGATCGCGGCGACGATCGAGGCCGAAGCGCCCGAGGTGGTCGTCATCGATTCGATCCAGACGATGTACACGGAGGCGCTCACGTCGGCGCCGGGAAGCGTTTCACAGGTGCGCGAATGTGCGGCGCAGCTGACGCGTCTCGCCAAGCAGCGCGGCATCGTCGTCGTGTTCGTCGGCCACGTGACGAAGGAGGGTGCGATCGCAGGTCCGCGCGTGCTCGAGCACATCGTCGACACCGTGCTCTACTTCGAGGGCGACACGCACTCGAGCTTCCGCCTCGTGCGCGCGATCAAGAACCGCTTCGGCGCCGCGAACGAGCTCGGCGTGTTCGCGATGACCGAGCGGGGTCTGCGCGGCGTGACCAACCCGTCGGCGCTGTTCCTGTCGCAGCACGACGCCGAGGTCGCCGGGTCGGCGATCGTCGCCACGGTCGAAGGCTCGCGGCCGTTGCTGGTCGAAGTGCAGGCGCTGGTCGACCCGGTTGCCGGCGGGATGCCGCGACGGGTGTCGGTCGGCCTCGATCCACAGCGACTCGCGTTGCTGCTCGCGGTGCTGCACCGGCACGGCGGCGTCGAGACCGGCGGCTACGACGTGTTCGTCAACGCGGTCGGCGGCGTGCGGATCGGCGAGCCTGCGGCGGATCTCGCCGTCCTGCTCGCCGTTTATTCGTCGTTAAAGAACAATGCCTTACCGGCAAAATCTCTAGTGTTTGGCGAAGTCGGTCTCGCCGGTGAGATCCGGCCGGTGCAACGCGGCCAGGAGCGCATCCGCGAGGCGGCCAAGCTCGGCTTCCGCTCGATCCTCATCCCCGCGGCAAACAAGCCCCGCCAACCCATTGACGGCATAGAGATCGTCAGCGTCGCGCGCGTCGCCGACGCGCTCGCGTTCATCAAAAAGTAGGGTCAGACTCGACTTTTCGAAACGCGTGGAATCAACGCGTTACAACCCGATTAAAAGTCGAGTCTGACCCTACTTTCTGTTCTACTTTTCGATGGCGATCGCCGCGCGCTCGCCCGCTCGCGCTTGCGCGACCATCCGTCGGTAAGCTTCCTCGAGCGCTTCGGTGAAGCGTGCCGTGTCGAACAGCGGGCTCGTGCGGCCAGGACCCTCGAGATAGGCGCGAAGCCGCGCGCGCTCGGTCGTATCGGCAGCAAGGGTGGCGGCGAGCGCGCAATAGTCGCCGGCATCGTCGCAAACGAGCTGCGGCAGGCCGACCGTGACGCACAGACTCGCTGCGACGCGGCTCGCAAACGTGTGTCCTCGCCAGGTGATGACCGGACAGCCCACCCACAGCGCATCGCTCGCCGTCGTGTGCGCGCCGTACGGCCATGTGTCGAGGAACAGATCGGCGCGCCGGTAAAGTCCCAGATACTCGGCGTTCGGTCGCGGTGCGGCGAACACCAGTCGCTTTGGCTGGATGCCGCGCGCCTGCGCTTCGCGGCGCAGGTTCGCGATGGCAGGATCGCCGTCGCGCGCGAGCAGCCATAGCACGCCGTGCGGAACCGTTCGCAGAATCGACGTCCAGCGGTCGAGCACTTCCGGATTGAGCTTCCACAGTGCATTGAAGCAGCAGAACACGACGGCGTCCTCCGGCAGCCCGAGCGCCGCACGCGACGGCGGCTCGGCGATCGCGCGGCCGCGGTCGTCGTTCGGCTGGTACGCGTGCGGTAGCTGCACGATCGCTTCGCTGTAATCGGCCGCTTCGGCGAACGGCGTCACGATGTCGTCGCCGATCACGTAATCGACGTACGGCGCGCCGAGCGTGCCTGGGTAGCCGAGCCAGCTCGCCTGCACGGGCGCCGGACGCAGCGCGAGCACCGTCGTCGGCGCGTCGTCGGTGTGACCCTTGAGATCGACGAGCACGTCGATGCCGTCGGCGCGGACCTGCGCCGCCAGCTGTTGCGGCGACCATTCGCGCGCGTCGACGAAGCGGTCGAACGCCGCGACAAGACGCGCGCGCATCGGCGAGCGATCGTCAAGCCCGGTCGAATAGGCGGCCACCGCAAACCGATCGCGATCGTGGCGCTCGACGACGCCGGCGACCAGCGTCGCGGTCGCGTGTGCGTGGAAGTCAGCGGACAGGTAGCCGATGCGCAAGCGCGCGCGAGGATCGCGCGGCGGCGCAGGCGCCTCGACGGCGACCGGCGGCGCGAGCACCGCAACCCAGCGCCTCGCGCATCGGTGCTGCTCGGCACGCGTCGACGGCTCTGCGAGCAGCGCGAACGGCGAGAGCAGCGGCCGATCCTCCGCGACGCCCTGTCGAAATGCCGCGCGCAGCCGCGCGAGGTCGTGCCAGTCGCACATCCGCTTGCGCGCGACGATCAGTTGCGACAGCGCCGCGCCATTGCCGGGCTCGATCGCGAGCACCTTTTCGTATTCGGCCACTGCACCCGGCAAGTCGCCACCTTGCTCGAGAAGTGACGCGAGCTGGAAGCGAAGCGGCGCGGCGAGCGGCTTTCGCGCGAGCGCGGAATCGAGCGTGGCCTTGGCGCGTGAGTCCTGGCCTGCCGCAAGCTCGAGCTGCGCTTTCAGTCCCGCATTCGCCACCGCGTCGGGGTCGACGGCGGCGGCGCGCGACGCGGCGTCGAGCGCTTCGAGCAGCCGCCCCTGCGCTTCGAGCGCGAGCGCGAGCTGATACCACGCCGAGCCATGCCGCGAATCGACGGCGAGCGCCGCGCGCGCCGTGCGCTCGGCCTGCGCGCTTCGGCCGAGCATCGATTCGGCAGCGGCGAGATCGGCGAGCAGCGCGGCGTCGCCGGGCGCGCGCTTCGACGCTTCGGCGTACGCGTTGATCGCCGCTTCCACGCGGCCGATCGCCGCGAGCGCACGACCGAGATCGGCCCATGCCGGCGCAAGCCCGGCGTCGAGCGCGAGCGCCGCGCGCAGCCGATGCACGGCGCCGACCGCATCGCCCGCTGCGAGCAGCGCGCAGCCGGAACGGTGCAGCGCCACCGTATTGCGCGGGTGCACGGCAAGGTGCCGGTCGTAGAGCGCGAGCGCCTCGCGAAAGCGGCCATTGCGCTCGTGCGCCAGCGCGGCGGACAGCGTCGATTCGGTCGGGTCGGGCATCGAGGCGTTGTGGGGCGCTTTCGTTGCCGACTATACCGTGCGCGCCGCGCCGACGCGTATGATCCGAACGAGAAGCCTATTCGACGGCGCCATCACGGCGCGCTCCCACCCGCTCCCAAACGATGATCGACGACGTCCCGCCGCCGGCCGACTCGCGGCCGGACTCCGATAGAACGCCTATCGTCGGCATCGGTGCGTCGGCCGGCGGCATCGAAGCGCTCTCCGCGCTGTTCGAGGCGCTGCCGCCCGACACCGGGCTCGCGTTCGTGATCGTCCAGCACCTCGACCGCACGCATGCGAGCTTCCTCACCGAGATCCTTGCCAACGCGACGCGGATGAAGGTGAGCGCGGCCGAGGACGGCAAGCCGGTCGAGCGCAATCATCTGTACGTGATCACGCCGAACACGACGCTCGCGATCGCCGGCGGCCGCATGACCGTGAAACCGCGAGGCGACGATTCCAGGGTGCACCTGCCGGTCGACGTTCTGTTCGGCTCGCTCGCCGAGTCCATCGGCAAGCGCGCAATCGGCGTCGTGCTGTCCGGCACGGGCAGCGACGGTACGCTCGGCCTGCAGGCGATCAAGTCGAAGGGCGGCATCACGTTCGCGCAGGACGACGCGACGGCGAAGTTCTACGGCATGCCCGGCAGCGCGATCGCATCGGGCGCCGTCGACTATGTGCTGCCGCCGCGCGACATCGCGCGCGAGCTCGAGCGCATCGCACGCCACCCGTACCTTGTTGACAGCGACTTCGAGGCCGCGACGGCCACGCAACCCACCGAGATCGAATGGAATCGGCTGTTCCGGCTGCTGCGCCACGGCTGCAACGCCGACTTCACCAACTACAAGCGCTCGACGCTGCGCCGGCGGCTGATGCGCCGTCTCGCGCTGAAGCACTTCGACACGGTATCCGAGTACGTGGACCTGCTCGAGCGCGATCCGGCCGAGCTTTCGGCGCTCTATCAGGACATGCTGATCCGCGTCACCTCGTTCTTTCGCGATCCGGAAACGTTCGAAGGCCTCGCGAGCGTGGTGTTTCCGCGCCTGATCGAGGGGCGCGCGCGCAACGATCCGATCCGCATCTGGGTGCCGGGCTGCTCGACGGGCGAAGAGGTGTACTCGATCGCGATCGCGCTCGAGAGCTTCCTCGGCGACGCCGCCGACACGACGCCGGTGCAGATCTTTGGCACCGACATCAATGCGTCGGCGATCGAGCGCGCGCGCGCCGGGCGCTACGTCCCGAACGTCGCGCTCGATATCGCGCCCGAGTGGCTCGACCGGTTCTTCATCAAGCTCGACGACCACTTCGAGGTGGCGAAGCGCATCCGCGACCTGTGCGTGTTCGCCGTGCAGAACGTCGGCCGCGATCCGCCGTTCTCGAAGCTCGACCTGGTGAGCTGCCGAAACCTGCTGATCTACCTCGACGCGTCGATGCAGAAGCGCGTGCTGCGCGTCTTCCACTACGCGCTCAATCCCGATTGCTTCCTGCTGCTCGGGCCGTCGGAGACGATCGGGCAGGGGTCGGATCTCTTCGAGCTGATCGACATCAAGCACAAGATCTATCGCCGCCTGGGCCTGACGGCGCGCGCGCCGCTCGATCTGGTCGCACACGAGCGAGTCGCGATCGGACGGGCGCGCGGCGCAACGCCCGACGAGACCGAGACCTTCGACCTCACGCGCGCGCAGAAGGAAGCCGATCAGCTGTTGATCGCGCGCTATGCGCCGGCGGCGCTGCTGATCGACGAGCACCTGAACGTGCTGCAGTTCCGCGGCCGCACGTCGCCCTATCTTGAGCACCAGCCTGGCGCAGCGAGTCTGCAGCTTGCGAAGCACGTGCATCCCGGCCTGCTCGTCGAGCTCGCGAACGTGATCGACGAGGCGAAGAAGGGTGCGCCGGCGCGCCGCGAGAACGTGCGGATGCAAGTCGACGGCGACGAGCGGCGCGTCGACATCGAGGTGATTCCGCTCAAGTCGCCGACCGAGACGATGCGCTGCCTGCTGGTGCTGTTCGCGCCGCACGACGGCGAAGTTCGCGCCGCCGGACGCGACCCGATGCCGCGCAGTTGGCTCGGGCACTTGCTCTCCGTGCGCAGGAGCCCGGATCGCTCGATCGCCGAGCTCCAGCACGAGCGCGACGAGCTCAAGTCGGAGATCGATTCGACCCGCGCCTACCTCAATTCGATGATCGAGGCGCACGAGGCCGCGCAGGAGGAGCTGCGCTCGGCCAACGAGGAAGTGCTGTCGGCGAACGAGGAGTTCCAGAGCACCAATGAGGAGCTCGAGACGGCGAAGGAGGAGCTGCAGTCGGCGAACGAGGAGCTCGCGACAACGAACGAGGAACTGTCCACGCGCAACGTCGAGTTGAATCAGCTTAACGAGATCCTGCGCCGCTCGCGCGACTACGCGCAGGCGATCGTCGAGACGGTGCGCATCCCGCTGCTGCTGCTCACGCGCGAGCTGCGCATCCGAAGCGCGAACCGCGCGTATTACGAGCACTTCAACACGACGCGCGAGCAGACGGAAAACTGCCTGTTCTTCGAGCTCGCCAACGGCGCATGGAAGGACGCGCAGCTTCGCTCGGCGCTGCTCGATGTCATATCCAACCACGGTCAGGTCGCCGGGCGTGAGTTTCACGTCAAGCTGCCGCGGCTCGGCGAGCGCACGCTCGTGCTCGACGCGCGCCGGCTGGTGAGAGAGAGCGAAGCGCAGTCCGATCTGCTGCTGCTGTCGATCGACGACGTGACCGAGCGCGATCGCGCGTTGCGCACGACGCGCCAGCAGGCGGAGCTGCTCGACCAGTCGCACGACGCGATCCTCGTCTGGGAGCTGAACGGCCCGATCCGCTACTGGAACCGCGGCGCGCAGGAGCTCTACGGCTGGACCGCCGCCGATGCGACCGGCAAGGCGCCCGACGCGCTGCTCAAGACGCAGCGCACGATCGCCTACGAGGCGCTCGAGCAGGCGCTGCTGCACGAAGGGCGTTGGGCGGGCGAGCAGTCGCATACGACGCGCGACGGCCGGCGGATCATCGTCGACGCGGTCTACACGCTGACGCGCCCCGACCGCGGCGCGCCGCTGATCCTCGAAACGAATCGCGACGTCACCGACCGCAAGCACGCCGAGGAGGCGCTGCGCGAGCAGGATCGGCGCAAGGACGAGTTCCTGGCGATGCTCGGCCACGAGCTTCGCAACCCGCTCGCGCCGATCACCAACGCGCTGCACCTGTTGCACGCGGCGCCCGACCCGGCCGAGATCACGCGGCTGCACGAGATGATCGAGCGCCAGGTGACGCTGCTCACGCGAATCGTCGACGACCTGCTCGACGTCGCGCGCGTCACGCAGGGTCGGATCGAGCTGCGCCGCGAAGCAATCGATCTGCGCGAGCTCATCGCGCGCGGCGTCGAGTCGACGCGCACGCAGTACGAGAGCCGCCGGCAGAAGCTCATCGCCGACCTGCCGGAGGGACGGCTCGTCGCCGTCGTCGATCCGGCGCGTATCGAGCAGCTCGTGGTCAACCTGTTGTCGAACGCGAGCCGCTACAGCGCTGACGGCACGACCATCCGCGTCGCGCTCGGGGCGGACGATGCCGAAGCGCTGATTCGAGTTCGCGACGAGGGTATCGGCCTCGCACCCGACATGCTGCCCCGCGTCTTCGAGCCCTTCATGCAGGTCGGTCGCGGTGCCAGCGCGCGCGAAGGGCTCGGAATCGGCCTCACGCTCGTCCAGCGCATCGCCGCGCTGCACGGCGGCAGCGTCGAAGCGCGCAGCAGGGGTCTGGGCGAAGGCAGCGAGTTCGTCGTTCGCCTGCCGCTCGGCAAGCCCGGACACGTCGCCGCACCGGTGGCAACCCCTGACGTCGCCGCGCCCGGCAAGCAACCGCCTGCGGGGTCGACCGCGGTCCGGCGCGTGCTCGTCGTCGACGACAACGCCGATTCGCGCGACAGCGTTGCCGAGCTCGTGCGATCGTGGGGTCACGACGTCGCTGCCGCGGGCGACGGCGCGAGCGCGCTTTCGTCGGCTGCCGCGTTCAAGCCCGAGGTCGTGCTGCTCGACATCGGACTGCCCGACGTTGACGGCTACGATGTGGCGCGCCGCTTGCGCGCGCTGCCGGGGCTCGGGCGCGTGTTCCTGGTCGCGATGACCGGGTACGGCAACGAGCGCGACCGCGTCGCTTCGCGCAACGCCGGCATCGATCACCACATGGTCAAGCCGATCGATCTCAGAGCGCTCGAGCGCATGCTTGGACGGCTCCCGCCCGTGAACGCAACCGATTCTGACTTGAAGTAGTCCGCCGATCGGCGTGTCGGCGCATTGACTTGGCACCGCCGCCATAGCGCGCATCCCGTCGATGGTATGCTCTCGAACGAACGTTCGGAAGCATATCGATGAGCGCCTTATCTCCGATTCCAGCCGCCGACCCGTGGGCGTCGCTCAACCCTGAACAGCGGGCCGCCGTCGAGCACGGTGAAGCCGCAGTTCCCGGCACGCCGCTGCTAGTCATCGCCGGCGCGGGCTCCGGGAAGACCAACACGCTCGCGTGGCGCGTTGCGCGCCTGGTGCGAGACGGCGCCGATCCCTCCCGCATTCTGCTGCTCACGTTCTCGCGTCGCGCCGCGGCCGAGATGGAAGCGCGTGCCGGTCGTGTGCTGGGCCGGATGCTCGGCCAGCGCGCATGGGATCGCCCGCCGGCGCTGCCGTGGGGCGGCACGTTTCATGGCGTCGGCGCGCGGCTGTTGCGCGAGTACGCCCCGCGGATCGGGCTCGCCGATTCGTTCACGATCCACGATCGTGGCGACTCCGAGGACCTGCTCGCGCTCGTGCGCCACGAGCTTGCCCTCGATACCACGCGCGCGCGCTTTCCCGCGAAGGCGACCTGCCTTGCGATCTATTCGCGCGCGGTGAACGCCGAGGCGCCGCTCGCCGACGTGCTCGCGGGCTCGTTCATGTGGTGCGCACAGTGGGAGAGCGAGTTGCGCCGGCTGTTCGACGCCTATGTCGCCGCGAAGCAGGCGCAGAACGTGCTCGACTACGACGACCTGCTGCTGTACTGGGCGCAGATGGTCGCCGATCCGGCGCTCGGCCGCGAGGTCGGAGCGCGCTTCGACCACGTGCTCGTCGACGAATACCAGGACACGAACCGGCTGCAAGCGTCGATCCTGCGCGCGCTGAAGCCCGACGGCCGCGGTTTGACGGTCGTCGGCGACGACGCGCAGTCGATTTACTCGTTTCGCGCCGCCACCGTGCGCAACATCCTCGATTTCCCCGGCCAGTTCACGCCGCCGGCGCGCGTGCTGACGCTCGAGCGCAACTACCGGTCGACGCAGCCGCTGCTCGACGCGGCGAACGCCGTGATCGCGCTCACGCGCGAGCGCTACACGAAGAACCTCTGGACCGATCGCGCGTCGACGCGCAAGCCACGGCTCGTCACCGTCCGCGACCAGACCGATCAGGCGCGCTACGTCGCCGAGCACGTGCTCGCCGAGCGGGAGGAGGGCGCAACGCTCAAGTCGCAGGCAGTGCTCTTCCGCAGCTCGAGCCACAGCGCGCAGCTCGAGCTCGAGCTCGCACGTCGCGGCATACCGTTCGTCAAGTACGGGGGACTGCGCTTCCTCGAGGCAGCGCACGTGAAGGACGTGCTCGCGGTGCTGCGCTTCGCGGAAAATCCGCGCGCGCGCATCGCCGGATTTCGCGCCGCACGACTGTTGCCCGGAGTCGGCGCGGCCACCGCCACGCGGCTGCTCGATGCGCTCGACGCGGCGGCCGATCCGGTCGCCGCGGTCGAGGCATTCGCGCCGCCCGCAGCGACCGCCGGCGACTGGGGCGCCTTCGTCGAGCTCTTCCGCACGCTGCGGTACGGAGGCGCCGGCTGGCCCGCCGAAGCCGAGATTGCCTGCGCGTGGTACGAGCCGCATCTCGCGAGGCTCTACGACGACGCGTTCGTGCGCCGCGGCGATCTCGTCCAGCTCGCGCAGATCGCGTCGACGTACATCTCGCGCGAGCGCTTCCTCACCGAGCTCGCGCTCGATCCGCCCGCCGCGACCAGCGACGAGGCAGGCGCGGCGGGCCACGACGACGACTACCTGATCCTGTCGACGATCCACTCGGCCAAGGGGCAGGAATGGCGCTCGGTGCACGTGCTGAACGTCGTCGACGGCTGCATTCCATCGGATCTCGCGACGGGATCGAACGACGAGATCGAGGAAGAGCGGCGGCTGCTCTACGTCGCGATGACGCGCGCGAAGCAGTCGCTGCATCTGATCGTGCCGCAACTTTTCTACGTCAGCGCGCAGGCCGCGTACGGCGACCGTCACGTCTATGCGTCGCGCAGCCGGTTCGTGCCGCGAAAGCTCGATCCGCTGTTCGAGACGTGCGCGTGGCCGCAAGCGGTGGCGGCCGACTCGGTGTCGCACGCCGTGGCCGAGCCTGCGCCGGCGATCGATCTTGCAGCGCGCGTGCGCGTGATCTGGCGCTAGCCGCGCAAGCGAGCCGAACGCGGCTCAGCGGCGAGGCGGCGATTGCAGCGCGAGCGCGCGAAGCGTGATCGCGATCGCGGAGAGCCACGCGAACTGCGCGGCGACCTCGAACGTGATCAGGGCGCCGAGCCATGTGTCATGCATCGCATTGGACTTCATGCCGGCCTCCGAGAACCCTGGGTTGCGCATTGCTTTGTCATTAGCAAAACGCGGTCCAGCGGCGCGCCGACACGCAACAGGCTCGATGAATCAGGGACTAGGCGCGTTCGGGTGGTCCATGGGGCGGGGGCGTCCGTTGCAGGCCGGTCAGTTTTTCCGCCACTTTGCAGCGACGACGTATATGTTCGATGTCGCATAATTTATATTATGTCAAATCAAGGATAGCGGGACCATTTGACCTCTCCCCAAAAGGCGCAATGACGATGCCGTGCCCTTTCCGCGTGGCGCGGTGTCGCCGCGCTTCAGACGGGCGGCCGCCAATCCGGGTGTACCAGGTGCCAGGCCAGGTGCATCAGCATCGAGCCGAACAGCGCGATCCAGAGCCACCAGAAGAGCCGCAGGATCGCCGCCTCCGACGTGTGCGCGGAGATCGAGCGCACCAACGCGCGGTAACGGTCATCGGTGAGATTTCTCGCCGCGAGATATCTTGCCGTGACGTCGTCGTCGCGGCGCGACAGCACGGCGAACTGCTCGTGATACGTCGCGAAGTGGTTCTGCGGAAAGAGCGTCTTCCACTCGTCTTCGATCAGCAGCAGCCTCGTGCTGGCCGTATCGACGAAGGCGCGACCACGCGCGTCGAGCCGCATGAAATAGAACGCAATGAAGAGCGGCGCGACTGGCACCGTGACCAGCGCCGCCAGCGTGATGAGCGAGAAGACGCCGATCGCCTCTTTGGCGAGCAGACCGAAAATGGCCAGGAACGCCGTCTGGATCGTCAGGAAATGGCTGAAACGCTGTTGCTTGAGCGATTCGTAGAACTTCAGCAGGTCGAGATTCGCCTTCCACTCCTCGAGCAATCGCGTTTCCGCCTTCTCCATCCTGCCCTCCTCCTCGCGAGCCCGGACGCTCGAGGCGCCGCGCGCCGACATCATGCGCCTTCGCCTCACCCGCACGGCGGACGCTGGCGCATCCGGGCTCAAGTGCGCGCTGTATGCAGCCGATATCCCGGGCATATGGTTTGCTTGGTTGCGTCCGACCCTGTCCGTCATGCCGATCATGGAAACGCCGCTCGTTACAACTGTTTTTCTGGTTCTGATCGCCGCGCTCTGGCATCGCCGCTTCGTGCGCGCGACCCGCGAGCGCTGCGCCGAACCGTTCGCGAAGGACTGCATGCGCATCGGCGTCGTGCTGCTCGCCTCCGGGATCGTGCTCTTCGGGGATCGGGTCGGCACGCCCACCGATGCCGAGACGCTCGCGACCGTCTTTTTCGACGCGGGCGGCGGCGTGCTGCTCTTCCTCGGCGCGGTAAGCTGGGCGACGTCGAATGACGCCGCGATCTGGCTTGCGAACCTGACCGGCGAGACGCTGGTGTTCATCGCCCCCGACGGCGAGCCGCTGTTCACGCTGCATCCGCAATTCGGCTGTGCGGCCGTCACGCTGCCGCCGCCGCTGCCCGGCATGTACTTGATCGTGCCGCCCGTGCTGCTCGAAAGCGAGGAAGCGGCGAGCCGAGACGACCTCCGCGTCGTCGATCCGTCGTCGGCGCGGCGCAGCGGCGACAGCCGACGTGTGCTCGTCAGGCGGCTGCGCGCCCGGGCGTGACGGGGCAGCCCCGATTTAACACATCACGCGAGAAAGCGACGATAAGCCGCGGATCGGGCGCGACAGTCTGCCGCAACTCGGTTCGAATTATCGCCGTCTCTTGAGTCAGGTCAAACGCTTGTTCGAACGGCATCGTCGGATCGGCAGACCGACCGCTAAACAACGTATGGGCGCGCGTTCGCCGTCCAACGTTCATCGACCGGGAGCCGAAATGTCGTTTCTGTCCGCCGTCATCGCCGCAACGCTGCAGCTTGTTGCCGGGATCCTGATCCTGCGCCCGCGCCGGGGGTCGAAGCCCATGCCTGGCCGCTGACGGATCGCCTCAGCGGGCGCGGCGCAGCGTCAGCCGGCAGACGCGCCACGATGCAACGCTTGATCAGCGCGAATGCGGCGCATGCACCGCCATTACGGCAGCAAGCCATTGTGGGCGGTGGAGCCAGTCGCGCGGCATGGTCATTCACATCGGCGTCGGTACTTCGACGGCCGATTCTGCCGCCTCGTGGCGCACCGCGCGTTGACGGCACGCAAGGCTCGCGCCGCTTCAGGCGCGGATTGCGGCGAGACAGTAAACCGCGAGCGCGTCGATGACGCCGGCATCGTCACCGATCGCCTCGGCGGTCCTTACGTCGATCGCCGGATATTGCCGGCGAAGCGCATCGACGCGCTCCGGCACGTCTCGCCGCACGTGTCCGCCCTGCCCCAGGAATAGGGGCACGATCGTGATCGCGGCACAACCGGCATCGGCGAGACGGCCTGCGGCGCCGGCGAGATCGGGCTGCAGATGCTCGAGGAACGCGAGCTCGACCGGGACGTGCGGCGCGCGCTCGGCGATGCGGTTGCGCAGCCGCTCGAGCGGCTCCGACCAGCGTGCGTCGCGCGCACCGTGAGCGAGCAGCACGAGTCCCGAAAGAGGTGTTTGCGAAGCCATCAAGAGGGCGGCCGGTAATATAGCCGGTTGCGCCTTTCACATGCCTTTATATTCTTTCCGATCATAGCAACGACCCCGTATCCTGCACGGTCAAGCATAAGAACCGGCGCCGAAAATGTACCGCTACGATGGCTTCGACCGCGAGATCGTGAACCGCCGCGTCGCGCAGTTCCGCGACCAGACGCGCCGGTTCCTCGCTGGCGAGCTGACCGAGGACGAGTTCCGGCCGTTGCGGTTGAAGAACGGACTCTACATCCAGAAGCACGCGCCGATGCTTCGGATCGCGATCCCGTACGGCATGCTGTCGTCGAAGCAGTTGCGCACGCTCGCGCACATCGCGCGCACGTACGACCGCGGCTACGGCCATTTCACGACGCGGCAGAACATCCAGTTCAACTGGCCGGAGCTGCCGCAGGTGCCGGATATCCTGGCCGAGCTCGCCGCCGTCGAGATGCACGCGATCCAGACGTCGGGCAACTGCGTGCGCAACATCACGAGCGATCCGTTCGCGGGCGTGGCCGCCGACGAGATCGTCGACACGCGGCCGTGGTGCGAGCTGATGCGGCAGTGGTCGACGCTGCATCCGGAGTTCGAGTATTTGCCGCGCAAGTTCAAGATCGCCGTGTCGGGCTCGGTCGAGGACCGCGCCGCCGTGCAGGTGCACGACATCGGCGTGCACGTCGTTCGCAACGACGCGGGCGAGATCGGCTTTCGCGTGCTCGTCGGCGGCGGCCAGGGCCGCACGCCGATGCTCGGCCACGTGATCCGGGAATTCCTGCCCGCGGCCGAGCTTCTCAACTACTTCGACGCGATCCTGCGCGTCTACAACCGCTTCGGCCGCCGCGACAACAAGTTCAAGGCGCGCATCAAGATCCAGGTGAAGGAAGTCGGCGTCGAGGAGTTCACGCGCCAGGTCGAAGCCGAATGGAACGAGCTCAAAGGCGGTCCGGGTACGGTTCCCGCGGGTGAGATCGAGCGGCTGTCCGCGCATTTCACCCGGCCCGAATACCAGCCGTACGCGCGCGAGCCGGTCGCGTATCGCGCGGCGCGCGCTGACAGCCGACCGTTCTCGCGCTGGATCGAGCGCAACGTGCGCGCGCATCGCGAGCGCGGCTACTCGATCGTGACGATTTCTCTCAAGCGTCCCGGCGTCGCTCCGGGCGACGCGACCGCCGAGCAAATGGACGCGATCGCCGATCTCGCCGAGCGCTACAGCGGCGGCGAGCTTCGCGTCACGCACGAGCAGAACCTCGTGCTCGCCGACGTCCGCCAGATCGACCTGCACCGGCTGTGGCGCGCGCTCGACCGGCTCGGCCTCGCGCGGCCGACGGTCGGGCTGCTCACCGACATCGTCTGCTGCCCGGGCGGCGACTTCTGCTCGCTCGCCAACGCGAAGTCGATCCCGATCGCCGAGGCGATCCTGCAGCGGTTCGACGATCTCGACTACGTGCACGACCTGGGCGACCTCGAGCTCAACATGTCGGGCTGCATGAACGCGTGCGGTCATCATCACGTCGGCAACATCGGCATCCTCGGCGTCGACAAGAACGGCAGCGAGTGGTACCAGATCTCGATCGGCGGCGCGCAGGGCAACGAGGCGTCGCTCGGCAAGGTGATCGGCCCGTCGTTCGCCGCGGCCGATGTGCCGGATGTGATCGAGCGCCTTGTCGACGTCTATGTCGAGCGCAGGCTTCCCGGCGAGGTTTTCATCGACACGGTGCGCCGCCTCGGCATCGATCCGTTCAAGGAGCGCGTATATGCCGCAACTCATTCGTGACCGCGCGCTCGCGGATGATCGCTTTGCGTTGCTGCGCGAGGCGAAGTCGCTCGCCGACATTCCCGATGGCGTTGCGGCGATCGTGCCGCTCGCGCTTTGGCTGGAGCGGCGCGCGGCGCTGATCGCGCGGGGCGAGATCGGCGTCCTGCTCGGCCCGGCCGACGATCCGGCGGCACTTGCAGACGACGTCGTGCGGCTGCTCGTGATCGCCGTCGACTTCCCCGCCTTCACCGACGGCCGCGGGCTCTCGACCGCGCGGCTTCTGCGTGAACGCTTTCGTTACGAAGGCGAGCTACGCGCCGTCGGCGACATCCAGCGCGACCAGCTGTTCGCGCTGTCGCAATGCGGCTTCGATTCGTTTCTGCTGAAGGATGGCCGCGACGCGAAAGCAGCGCTCGAAGGGTTCGCGGATTTCGATTCGATCTACGCCCCGACGACGCGCGAGCCGCAGCCGTGGTTTCGCCGTCGCGTTGCCGGCTCGGTCGGCCGATGACCGGAACCGTCTACCTCGTCGGTGCGGGACCCGGCGCACCGGACCTGCTGACGCTGCGTGCGGCGAGGCTGATCGAGCGCGCCGACATCGTATTCCACGACGCGCTCGTGCATCCGGACACGCTCGCCCTCGCCCGCCACGCGCGCATCGTCAGCGTCGGCAAGCGCTCGGGCCGCGTGTCCACCGACCAGCGCTTCATCGATCGCGCGCTCGTCGAAGCGGCGCGCACGTACGACGTCGTCGTGCGGCTGAAGGGCGGCGATCCGTCGGTGTTCAGTCGTGCGGCCGAGGAAATCGACGCATTGACCGCGGCAGGTATTGCGTTCGAGATCGTCCCGGGCGTCACCGCGGCGCTTGCTGCGGCGGCGGCGCTCAAGCAGCCGCTGACACGACGCGGGGTGGCGCGCAACGTTTCGTTCGCGACGCTTCGCACCGGACGCGGCGAAGCACCGCTTGTGCTCGACGCAGGCCGCCGTCCCGACACGCTGATGCTCTACATGGCGAGCGACGATGCGGCCGCGACGCGCGATGCGCTGCTCGCGCTCGGCTACGTCGCGTCCACACCGGTCGTCGTCGCCGAGGACGTCTCGCTTCCCGGCATGCGCGCGCGTCATACGAGCGTCGGTGCGCTTGCCGACGTTGCGCTGCGTTCCGGCGACGCTCCGGTGCTGCTCGGCATCGGCGACGTGTTCGGCTCGCAAGCCCAAACGCTCGACGAGCGGGCGTTGCGCCCGGCGCGCCGCGCCTAAAGCGCTCGATCCCGTCGCGGTATCATCGCAGTTTCGGTCGCCGGGTTCGCATGCGCCGGCTGCGCCCGTTTGCCCGACGGGGCCGAGATCCGTTTCGCCATCCGATGTCGCTGCCGCTGTTCGACCTTCCCCCGTCTGCGCAACGCGCATGGCTCGCCGAAGCGCTTTCGCGGCCGGCGCCCGAATCGGCGCGCAATCTGCACGACGGCTTCCGGCTTCCGGGTCGCGAAGGCGAGCCGACGCTGGCCGCCGTTCTCGTTGCGATCGTCAATCGCCCCGAGGGCTTGCAGCTGCTGCTGACGCAACGCAGCGCGGACCTGCCCGATCATCCGGGCCAGATCAGCTTTCCCGGCGGACGCGTCGAGCCCGGCGACGCCTCGCTCGAGGCCGCAGCGCTGCGCGAGTCGACCGAGGAGATCGGCCTTTCGAGCGAGCGCGTCGAAGTGCTCGGCCAGCTCGCCGAATACGAGACGGTCACCGGCTACCGGGTGACGCCCGTGGTTGGCTGGGTCGAGCCGCCGTTCGCGTTGAAGCCCGATCCGGTCGAGGTAGCAGACGTGTTCGAAGTGCCGCTCGCGTTCGTCCTCGATCCGGACAATCGGAAGCGCCACTACCGCATGCTGGGCACATCACGGCGGTATTACTGGGCAATCCCGTTCGGCGAACGCTATATCTGGGGCGCAACCGCAGCGATGCTGCTGATCTTCGAGCGCACGCTGCGCGAGGGCGCATGAGCGCCGGCTCGCAAGCGCACGTCACCGCGCAGTACGAGCGCTTCCCCTACCCTGTCCGCTATCCTGACGACGAGCGCAAGCGGATCATCGGCACATCGGGCGGCTTCAACTGCGCCGCGCGTCGATGGGCTCGGGCTGACGTTTGCGCGCGAGCAAACCCGACGCCGTCATCCGAACGATCATGACGCTCACGCAGACTCAACCGCGCCGTGCGCACCTGCTGGGTTTTTCGCCGCACGGCTATCACCGAGTGGTCTACTGGCAATGGGGCGCCGCGGACAACCCGCGCGTCGCGCTGTGCGTGCATGGGCTTGCGCGCAACGGCCGCGATTTCGACGTGCTCGCCGAAGCGCTCGCGCCGACGCATCGCGTGATCGCCGTCGACATGCCTGGCCGAGGCGAATCGGATTGGCTTGCCGATCCGATGGATTACGCGGTTCCGACGTATCTGACGACGTTGACGGCGCTGATCGCGCGCACCGGCGCCGAAAAGGTCGACTGGATCGGCACGTCGATGGGCGGACTGCTCGGCATGGTCGCGGCCGCGCAGCCGAAATCGCCGGTCGCGCGGCTCGTCGTGAACGACATCGGCCCCTTCATCGAGCCCGCCGCGCTCGCGCGCATCGGCGGCTACGTCGGACAGGCACCGGCATTCGAAACGTTCGACGGCATCGAGCGTTATCTGCGTGAGGTCTCGGCATCGTTCGGCGCGCTCAGCGATGCGCAATGGCGCCATATGACCGAAACCAACGTGCGCCAAGGCGCCGACGGCCGCTGGCGAATGGCATACGACCCGGGCATTGCAGTGCCGTTCAAATTGGCGCCCGCGTCGCCGGATCTGTGGCGCGTGTGGGACTCGATCGGGTGTCCGACGCTCGTGTTGCGCGGCGCGCATTCGGATCTGCTGTCGGAAACGACCGCGGCGCAAATGGCGGCCCGCGGACCATGCCCGACGGTGATCGAGGTCGACGACGTCGGCCATGCGCCGATGCTGCTCGATGCCGAGCAGATCGCACCGGTGCTCGCATTCCTGCGCGCATCGCCCGCGACGTAACGACGCGCTCGGTCGCACACGCCACGCGCATCGCTTACAATCGATGCGCCATGCCATTGACATTGAATTTGCCGCCGCTCGATCCGCGGCCCGCAAATCCGCCGGAAACCCGTCCGACCAAAGTCGCCGAGTGGCTGGCGGAATCGTCGAAGCGCGACGCCGTGCAGGCCGCGCTCGTGATCGGCGATGCGCTCGCGGCGACCAATCACGTCGCGATGAGCGATTCGCGGCGGCTCGAGCTCGCCGAGAAGTTCTGGACGACCGCCGCACCGCTGTGGCCGCTGCTCGAGAAGCACTTCGCGCGCGCGACGCATCCGCTGTCAGGCGAAGCGCTCGAGGCGGCGAAGGGCGCGGTGACGCTCGCGCACGAGCTGTCGGTCGCTTACAAGCACCTGCTCGCCCGCGAGGCCGACAAGCGCATTCATCTCACCGGCAATCGGTTGCTCGTCGCGCTGATCCATCGCTGCCTGCAATGCACGGCGCGCATTCTGATCAACAGCTATCTCGCCTATGCGCCCGTGCCGCCGAAGACATGGCAGGACGCGCACGCGATCTACGCGTTCGCGCTCGAGCGCACGCTGCATCAGACGCCGATCGCGTCGGGCGAGCCGGAGCTCACGCCGGAGCGCGTCTATCTTCAGGCGCTGCTGCTCGCGCTCGCGAACCCGTACGGCTTCCTGCCGGGCCAGCTCAATACGGTGCTGCGCTACCTGCAGGAGTACAGCCACTGGGCGAAACTCACCAACGTCGCGCCCGTGCATCGGATGGCGAAAGCCGTCGCGATCGTTCCGGTCGGCCACGACTTTCCACCGTTTTCCGCGAACAAGGGCGGCTCGATCGACGGCAGCAAGATCTTCCTGCTGACGTTCGACCTCGCGTTCCAGCTGCAGGAGCAGATCCGCGCGGTCGAAGGCGGCGGCGACGTCCCCGGCGGCATCGGCAAGGACCCCTCGTCGCGGCTTCAGTATCTCGCGCTGCTGCGCCGATTGCTTCGCCAGTGGGCGATTCCGCCGGCGCGCCAGTTCAACCGGCTGCCGTCGCGCGCACGTGTGGTCATGTGCGCAGGCCTGTCGGGCGTCTGGCAATACAGCCGCGGTCTTCACGCCGGCGTATCGAATCCGCCGACCGGGCTGCCGCCGATGACGTCGTGCCAGGTCATCAACCATACGCCGGCCGGCTATGCGCTGCGCCAGATCGACGCGCATCCGGCGGTGCTGCGGATCGGCGACCTGATCGCATTGCGTGTCGAAGGTCGCTCGGGTCTTCAGGTCGCCGCGATCCGCTGGTTTCGCAACACACTGAAAGGCAGCGGGCTCGAGTTCGGCTGTGAGCTCCTGTCGGACAGCCCCGAGGCCGCGGCGGCAGCGGCCGAGGGCTCGCCCGAAAACCAGCTCACGCCCGTGGTCGTGCTTCCCGAAGATGCAGGCGGGAGCACGGAGTCACTGCCGCAGCTGCTCGTGCCGGCCGGCACGTTCGACGTCGAGCAGGCGGTGTCGCTGCGCCGAGGCAAGGAAACCGGATTCGCCGTGCTGACCAAGCTTGCCGAGCAAGGTCCGGGCTACGAGCTGTACGAATTCGCGGCGGTCTGACGCCCGCCTTGCCGGCCGCCGCTCCCGCCTCGCGATGGCTGCGGCTCGCGATCGCCGCCGCGGCTGCTCTGATCCTCTGGCAATTGCTGTGGGAGCTTGCGCTCGCGCCGCTTCGGCCGGGTGGGTCCTGGCTCGCGCTGAAGGCGCTGCCGCTCGCGCTCGCGTGGCCGGCGCTTGCGCGCGGAACAGCACGCGGCCGGATCGCAAGCGCACTGCTGCTGCTGGCAGCCGCGACCGAAGCGATCGTCCGCGCCACGACCGAGACCGGGCGCCACGCGTTCGCCGCATGGGTCGCATTGGCGCTCGCAGCGATCGCATTCGTCGCGCTGGTCCGGGGTTCGCGACTGCAGCGCCGCCGCTCTTGATCCAACACCCGGTCGCGGGATCAAGTTCGGGCGCCGCTCTGCCGATCTTAGAGGCAACCACCGTGGGATGGTTGCGCGGTCGCGCGCGCCGTCCGCTGACTCGCGCCCTCGCCGCCCGCCCACGACATGCCCACCGCCTTAAGCGACGTCCACCACATCCTTCAGGTCGAGGACTCGGAGGACGACGCGCTGCTGGTCCAGGCACAGCTTCGCACGATCGATCGGCGGCTCGAGTTTCGCCGCGTCGAGACCGCCGAGGAGATGCGGGCAGCGCTCGCCGAGCGCGACTGGGATCTCGTGATCTCCGACCATCGGCTGCCGCGGTTCGACGCGATGCGCGCGTCCGACGTGCTTCGCCGCCATCGTCCCGAGGTGCCGTTCATCATCATGTCGGGCTACCTCAAGCGCTTTCCGATCGACGTGCTGAAGATCGACCGCTCCTTCCTTGAGCGCGTGACCGAGGACAGCGACAATCAGGCGATCGTGCGCACGATCATCGCGCTCGCGCGCTCATTGAAGCTCGAGGCGGTGGCGGAAGGGGTGGAAACCAACGAGCAGTTCAAGTTCCTCCGCGGCCTCGGCTGCGAGCGCGCGCAGGGATTCCTGCTTGGCCGGCCGGTAAAAGTAGGGTCAGACTCGACTTTCGCCGATAGCCACGAACAGGCGGTGTCCGGCATCAAACTAGGATCACACTCCTCGCGACGGATGCGGCCGACCAGGGTCCCGCCTGAAAAGTCGAGTCTGACCCTACTTATCTAAAAGTCGAGTCTGACCCTACTTTTTTGAAGTATCGAGTCTGACCCTCTACTCCTACGCGGCGGCGGCGATCTCGTTCGCCCACTGATATGCGGCGAGCTGCATCTTGGCGAGCTCGTCGCGATCGACGTTGCCGATCCGGTGCAGCGTGGCCTTGATCGTCTTGGAGTCCTCGCGCTCGAGCCCTTCGGCAAGTGTCAACAGCTCGCCGATCTCGCCTTCTCGCTGCAGCAACGCCGCCTCGACCGGGACCGGCAGATTGAGCTCGCGCAGGATCTCCACGTGCGGGATCTCGAGCAGCACGTCCATCAGCGACAGGATGCCGGTGATGAACGCGAGCTCCTTCAGCACGCTTTCCGGGCCGGGCTGGCGGTTGGCGAGCAGCTCCATCAGCTTGCCGCGCACGGCGGCGAGCTGCAGCAGCGGGCTTGCGAGCGGGCGGTCGCCGCGGTCCGCGGTATAGAGCAAGAGCTGCAGCCACACGCGCAGCTGGCGGCGGCCGAGCAGCACGAGCGCGTGCCGAAGCGACGTCACGCTCTGCGCGCGACCCATGGCCGCCGAATTGACGAGACGAAGCAGGTTGACCGACAGATTCGGGTGCCGCTTGAACTCGCTCTCGATCTCGCGGACCTCGGCGTCGTCCATCGCGAGCGACAGCAGCCGCAGCAGCGCCAGCTTCGCGGGCTTCGCGCGCTTCGCCGACAGCATCTGCGGGTGCGCGAAATGGTAGCCCTGGAAAAGGTCGATGCCGAGCGACTTCGCCTGCGTGAACTGAGCGGGCGTCTCGTCCTTCTCGGCGATGAGCTTCACCGAGAACCGTCGCAGCATCTTGACGATCATCGGCACCAGCAGCGGGTCGATGCGCTGGAAGTCGATCTTGACCACGTCGACCGATGGCAGCAGCTTGTCGAGCTCGTCGAAGTTGCCGACGAAATCGTCGAGCGCGATCCGGTAGCCGCGCTTGCGCAGCTCCCGGCAGCGTTCGATCACCGCTTCATCGACGATTCGCTGCTCGAGCAGCTCGAGCACGATGCGGTCGGGCGGCAGCGCGTCGATCAGATCGCTGTACAGGAATTCGGTGTCGACGTTCAGATAGCCGTCGACGGGCCCGACGACCTGCGCGAGGCCGATCTCGGCGAATGCATGCGCGACCACGGTGGAGGTCGCGAACACGCTGTCGTCGACGATCGCGACGTTTTCCGCGGTCGAGCGGAACAGCAGCTCGAAGCCGACGAGGTCCATCTTCGCGTCGACGATCGGCTGCCGCGCGATGTAAATGGTCTGCGAGCTGGGCGAGAAGCGCTCGGCCGCCTCGGTGTCGGAGGCCGGGGCGCAGTCGTCGGGAGAATCGAGAACGTCGGACAAGGCGGGTACCCTCGGTTGAAGCCCTTTTCGGCGGGCTCGTGCATCCTGCACGGTTCTATCGGCACCCGGTCGCTGAACTAAAGGGCGGAATCGCCCCTTGTTTGGGGAAACGTCCGCTTATCGCGTGGGCAATCGCGCAGGTCGCAGGTAACATAGCGGGCACGCCGACCGGCGTTCCGCATGCAGTCGCCCCGACAACCCTCCCCTTCCCGGCCCGCGCTCGAACTGATCGTCATCGAGGACTCGCTCGACGACTACGAGCTGCTGCTCGCTCGGTTGCGCGCGGCTAAGCGCACGGTCAACGCGCTGCGCGTCGAAACGGCCGCCGACCTCGAGCGCGCGCTCGGCCGGGGCGGGTGGTCCGCCGTCATCGCCGATCACCGGCTGCCGGGATTCACCTCGCTCGAGGCGCTCGCGATCGTGCGCGGGGGCGGCCACGACTTGCCGTTCCTGATCGTGTCCGGCGCGATCGGCGAGGAAGTCGCCGTCGAGGCGATGCGCGCCGGCGCCGACGACTATCTGATGAAGGACAACCTGGGCCGGCTCGAGCCCGCGCTCGACCGCGCGATCGACGCCGCGGCGTCGCGCCGTCATCGCCGCGAAGCCGAGGCGGCGCTCGCGGAGAGCGAGGAGCGCTTCCGCGCGCTCACCGCAAACCTTCCCGGCATGGTGTTCCAGCTTTCGGTCGATGAGCGCGGCAAGCTCGCGCTCGTTTATGTGAGCGAAGGATCGCGGCGGCTGCTCGGCATCGGTGCGCGCGAATTCGTCGCCGATCCTTCGCGCGCGCTCGCGCCGCTGTCGCAGGCCGACATCGAGGCGCTTTGTGCGCGTTTTCGCCGTGCACCGTCGGCGGCCGCCCCACCGAGCTGGCTCGAGTTCACCGCGCAGATCGGCCCGCGCGATGCGACCGGCGCGCGCTGGATCGAGGTGACGGCGCGCGCCCGCACGCTGTCCTCGGGCGGGCTTCTGTGGGACGGCATCGCGATCGACATCACGCCGCAGAAGCGCGCCGAGGACGAGCTTCGCGCCTCTCGCGAGGAGCTGCGCGAGCTCTCGTCGCACCAGGCGCGCGTGCGCGAGGAGGAACGCGCGACGATCGCCCGCGAGATCCACGACGACATCGGCAGCATGCTCACCGGCGTCAAGTTCGAGCTCGCGTGGCTGAAGGGCCGGCATGCCGGCGACGCGGAGCTCGGGCGCCATTTCGAGCAGATGGACCAGCTCGTCGACTCGGTGATCCTGTCGTCGACGCGGATCATGCACAACCTGCGTCCGGGCATTCTCGACGAGGGCATCGTGGCCGCGCTCGACTGGCAGGCACGCACGTTCCAGCAGCGCATCGGCGTGCCGTGCCTGTTCGTTTCGTCGCACGACGACATCGAGCTCGCGCCCGAATCGGCGATCGTCGTGTTTCGGGTCTGCCAGGAAGCGCTCAACAACATCGCGAAGCACGCCGGCGCGTCGCGCGTCGACGTCAATCTCGTCGCCGACGAAGGCGAGCTCGTGCTGGAGGTGATCGACGACGGCCGCGGCGTGGCCGGCGTCGACATGGCGAAGCGCGGACATTTCGGCCTGCGCGGCATGCGCGAGCGCGCGCTCGCGCTGGGCGGCGCCGTCGACGTCGCGAAAGGCCCGCGCGGGGGCACGGCGATCACGCTGCGCGTTCCGATGGAGAGCCCGCCGGTCGAGCCGGCAGCACGAGCGAAGGTCGCATCGTGATCCGTGTCGCGCTCGCCGATGACCATGCGGTCGTGCGCCAAGGGCTGCGGCAGATCCTCACGGCACAGATCGATTTCGCGATCGCCGGCGAAGCGTCCAACCACGGCGAAGTGATTCAGCTGCTGCGCCGCGAGGTGGTCGACGTGCTCGTGCTCGACATCGCGATGCCCGGCAAGAACGGCATCGAGACGCTGAAGCAGGTGAAAGAGGAGTGGCCGAAGCTGCCGGTGCTGATCCTGAGCATGTATCCCGAGGACCAGTACGCGTTTCGTGCGCTCAAGGCCGGAGCGGCCGGCTATCTGACGAAGATGGCCGCCGCCTCGCAGGTCGTCGAAGCGATCCGCCAGGTGACGCGCGGCCGGCGCTACATCACGCCCGAGCTTGCGGAGTCGCTCGCGGCGAGCTTCGATCGCGACCCCGACACGCCGTCGCACGAGCTGTTGTCCGACCGCGAGTTCCAGACGCTGCGCCTGATTGCGCAGGGCCGCACGCTCGCGCAGATCGGCGACGAGCTTGCGCTGTCGCCGAAGACGGTGAGCGTCTACCGCGCACGGCTGCTCGCGAAGCTGAAGCTCGCAACCAACGCCGAGCTCACACGCTACGCGCTCGAGCACGGATTGTTGGACTGATGCTTGTCGTCCCCGCGAAGGCGGGGACCCAGCGTCGTTCGTCGAAAGCCGCTGGATTCCCGACCTCTTTGACGCTGGAGGGCACGAGGGCGGATCGTGTCGGCCGGGCCGATTCGCTCGGCAACGCGCCTTCGGCTCTTGGCTTCGCCTGCCTCGCTCGCGGCTGTATTCGCGGGAATGACGGACCCTAAGCCGAGATGACCCGGTTCTTGCCGGTCTGCTTCGCGTGGTAGAGCGCGCGATCGGCGCGCGCGATCAGCTCCTCCTCGCCCTCGCCGACGAAGCGTTGCGCGACACCGGCGGAAAACGTGATCAGCACGCGCTCGTTGTTGTGCAGGAAGAAGCGCCGCGTGAGATCGCGCTGCACGCGCGTCATGATCCCGACCGCTTCGGAGACCACCGTTTCAGGCAGCAGGATGACGAACTCCTCGCCGCCGTAGCGCGACACGATGTCGGACGGCCGGATCGATTGGCGCACGATGCGCGCAAGGTGAACGAGCG
>WNFV01002150.1_pt1 | contig 44681 bp, 45 predicted proteins | sample 5400101 | NCBI WGS metagenome assembly WNFV01 (sample SAMN13153361, study PRJNA577476) | soil metagenome | isolation source: 115 cm soil or saprolite under grassland replicate 1 | place: USA:California | collected 2016-06-15 | reverse complement strand
GATCGCCCGCCGCCGGGTGCGCCTCGAGCTGTGCCTCGAGATCCGAGTCGCGCCGGGACTCGCGGCCCGTCTCGTCGCCGTCGGTCCCGCCGCCGTCCCCGGGCCGCACGCGCCGGAGGCGATCGGCGGTCTCCCGACGAAAGGTGCTGCTCCGCGGCGCGTACGGCACCGGCACGTCGATGCTGGCGACCGGGACCGGTGGCGCGGTGAAGTCGTCTGCACTCAGCCGGACCAACTCCCGCGACTCGCTGAGCGCGAGCAGGCGTGGCGCGCCGCGCCGGCTGCGCTCGTGCCCGAGGACCACCACGCGCCCGTGGCGGCGGGCCTGCACGAGGACGTCGCCGGGCCGCAATCTCTCGATCGCCTCCGTGACCCGCCGGGAGCCGCTCCGATCGCGCCGCTCCGAATCGCGCGCGGCAGCCAGGCTCCGGTACTCGTCGATGTCGCCCGGCCCGCGTCCGGCGGCCTCACGGTGCCGCGCCAGCTGGTCACGATTTCTTTCCAGCTGCCGTTCGAGCGCCACCACGTCGCGGTCGGTTTGGAACTGCGCGAACGACAGGTTCAGCAGGTGATGGGCGACGTCGGCCGGGTACCGCTGCACCAGGTTGGCGGCCATGTTGTAGGTCGGTCGAAACGATGACCGCAGCGCATAGGTGCGCCGCGACGCGAGCGCGGCCACCTGGTCGAACGGCACGAACGGGCTCCAGCACACGACTGCGTACCCGACGTCGTCGATGCCGCGCCGTCCGGCGCGCCCTGTGAGCTGTGTGTACTCGCCCGGCGTGAGGAACTCGTGTCGCTCGCCGGTGAACTTCGACAGCTTCTCGATCACGACCGAGCGGGCGGGCATGTTGATGCCGAGCGACAGCGTCTCCGTGGCGAACACCATCTTCGCCAGGCCGGCGGCGAACGCCTCCTCGACCGCCTCCTTCATCGGCGGCACCATGCCCGCGTGGTGGGCCGCGAGCCCGGCCTCGAGGCCGATCATCCACTCGTCGTAGCGCAGCACGTCGAGATCGTCGTCCGACAACGCGTCCGTGTGCGTCTCGGCGATGCGCCGGATCGCGCTCCGCTCCTCGGCGTCGGTGAGTCGGAGTCCGGCCCGGACGCACTGCTGCACGGCCTGATCGCAGCCCGCGCGGCTGAACACGAACGTGATCGCAGGCAGCATCCGCCGTTCGGCGAGCAGCTCGACGATCTCGGCCCGCTGAGGAGTGCGGAGCCGGCTGCGGGGACGGCCGCGTCCGCCGTGAGGGCGGCCCGCGCGCGCGTCGAGCCGTGACGCCTCGGGGTTCGGCCGCAGCTCCCCGTCGGCCTCGAGGAAAGTCGGCAGGAGATGGACCCGGTCGCTCCCCCGCTCCCCCACCAGGTACAGGTGCTCGAGGCGCACCGGGCGGCGCTCCTCGATCACCGCCGCCGTCTCGCCCCGGACGGTCTCGACCCACGCCGCGAATTCCTCTGCGTTCGACACTGTCGCCGACAGGCACACCACGTTGACGTGAGGAGGAAGGTGCACGATGACCTCCTCCCACACAGCGCCGCGGTACGGGTCCTGCAGGTAGTGGACCTCGTCGAGGATGACGAACCGCAACCCGTCGAGCGTCGGCGACTGCGCGTAGATCATGTTGCGCAGGACCTCGGTCGTCATCACGACGACCGGCGCGTTCCCGTTGATCGAGTTGTCGCCGGTGAGCAGCCCGACGCGCTGCGAGCCGTGCTCGCGGCTCAGGTCGCCGAACTTCTGGTTCGAAAGCGCCTTGAGCGGCGTCGTGTAAAAAGCCTTCGCGCCCTCGTCGAGCGCCGTCGCGATCGCGTACTCCGCGACCACGGTCTTGCCCGACCCGGTCGGAGCGGCAACCAGCACCGATTGCCCGTCGTCGAGCGCATCGAGGGCGCGGCGCTGGTACGGATCGAGCGGGAACGGCCTCCCGGCCTCGAACGACGCGCGCCTGTTCGCGGGCTCGCTCGCGACGCGGTCGGCGCTCACGACCTCACGGCTGGCTCGCAGGTGGCGCGCTCGCCGGCGTGGAGTCGGCCGGCAGCGTCGCTTCGGGGACCGAGACCGGCGTGCTGATGTTCGGCTGACTCGGCGACGACTCATTGGGCCGAAGGAACCAGATGAGCACGGCCGTGACCACCAGCACCCCGATGACAGCGGCGACCGCCGTGACCACCTCGCTGCGCTTCCTCGGCGGACGGTACCCGCCGCGCGTGCGTCGCCGGCTCGGGCTCATCGCTTCAACACCCTTCCCACGATGATCGACAGCTCATAGAAGATGTACATCGGCACGGCCATGAAGAACAACGAGTACGGGTCCTGGCTCGGGGTGATCACGGCAGCGAACACGACGATGATCACGATCGCCGGTCGCCGCCAGTGGCGGAGCTGCTGCGTCGTCAGCACCCGGGCCAGCAGCAGGAACACCAGCACCACGGGGAACTCGAAGGCAACCCCGAACGCCACGATCATGAGCGAGACGAGGCCGAGGTACTTGTCGGCGGTCAGCTCCGGTCGCAGCTGGGAGCCGCCGACGTCCAGGAGGAACTCGAGCGCCTTGGGTAGCGTCAAGAGCGCCACGGCAGCGCCCATCGCGAACAACACGATCGAAGCGAACACGAACGGGATGGCGTAACGCTTCTCCTTCGGGTTGAGCCCGGGCGTGATGAACCGCCACAGCTCCCACAGCCACACCGGCAGCGCGAGGACGATGCCGCCGTAGGTGGCGATCTTGATCCGGGTGAGGAACGCGTCGAGCGGACCGAGAAAGATCAGCGAGTTCTTCTGGCCTTGGGTCGCCTCCCGGTAGTACGTGACGAAGAAGCTGATGATCGACGCGGAGAAGATGAAGCAGACGATGGCGCCGAGCGTGACGGCGATCAGGGAGACGACGATCCGGCGGCGAAGCTCCGTCAGGTGTTCGACGACCGTCATGCGGCCGTCGCTCTCGGGGGTTGCCACGGAGCTCGTTACGAGGTGGTGTCAGCCGGCGGCGGCTCGTGGCGCGATGGGTGGTCGGACTTCCCGGCTTCGATCTGCCGGGAATGGTCGTCCTCGTCGCTGTCGTGGTGCTCCTCGTCGTCGTGCTCGCCGAACGCGCCCTCGATGTCGTCCCGGAAGCCCTGCTGGAACTTGCGGAACTCGCGGACGCCGCGGCCGACCTGGCGCCCGATGTCGGGCAGCTTCTTCGGGCCGAACACCACCAGCGCCACGACGAGGATCACGAGGATCTCGAGCGGGCCGATCTGCGGCAATCGGGCTCCTTTCGTGCCGTATCCCCGAGTTGATGGTAGCCCTGGGGATCCGCCACGGACCGACGCGGCGAACCAGCACGACCGCGCGACGCGCGCCGCCCGTGATCGGCGTGGGCTCGAGTCCTGCGATGATGCGGGCACCCGTGCGACCCATCACGTTCGCCCACCGGGGCGCCCGGACCGAGGCGCCCGAGAACACGCTGCCGGCGTTCCGGCGGGCGTTGGAGCTCGGTGCCCGCGGGTTGGAATCGGACGCGTGGCTGTCCGGCGATGGCGAGGTGGTGCTCGTCCACGATCGGTTCGCCCGAAAGGGATTCCGCCGCCGCAACGTGACGAAGGCGTCCGCCGGGGAGCTGGCCGGTCTCGACGTGCCGCGCCTCGCCGAGCTCTACGACGCCGTGGGATCCGCCTTCGAGTTGTCGATCGACGTGAAGCACCGGGACGCGGCCGTGCCGACGATCGAGCTGGCGCGCGCGGCTGGGAACGGTGCCTCCGGCCGCCTCTGGCTCTGCCACGCGAGCGTCCGCTTCCTCCGCGATCTCCGGGAGCAGTTCCCCGACGTGAAGCTCGTGCACTCCCGCCGCCGCCAGCACATCGAGGCACCGCTCGAGCGACACGCCGCAGATCTGGCCGCGGCCGGGATCGACACCATGAACCTCCATCACACGGAATGGACGGCCGGCCTCGTCGCCCTGTTCCACCGGTTCGAGGTCAATGCCTTCGCGTGGGACGTGCAGGAGGTCCGGCACCTGCGCTCCATGCTCCGGATGAACGTCGACGGCGTGTATTGCGACCGCGTCGACCGCATGGTCGCCACCGTGGCCGAGTGGGGCGAGCAATCCGACGCTGACGCCTGACGGCCGGAGTCGCTACAGGAATCCGAGGTCGTTCAGCGGCCAGATCCGCACGAACACGCGGCCGACGATCGACGACTCCTTGATCGCTCCGAAATACCGCGAGTCCTTCGACGCGGGACGGTTGTCGCCCATCACGAAGACGTCATCGGCAGGAATCTTCGTCGACGGGAAATCCGCGCACGTCGACTCGGTCGAGTTCGGAGCGCACGTCTTGATCCCATTCACCAGGTACGGCTCGTTCAACTGGCGCCCGTTGATGAAGACGCGTCCGTCGTGCGTCTCGAGCGTCTCTCCAGGCAGGGCGACGATGCGCTTGACCAGGTCTTTGATCTCGCCGTTCGCGTCCTTCGCCTTGGGCGGCGTCTCGAACACGACGATGTCGCCGCGGTTCACGTCGTGCATCCTGTAGCTGAGCTTGTTGACGAGCACGCGGTCACCGACGTTGAGCGTGGGCTTCATCGACTCCGACGGGATGTAGAACGCCTGGAACAGGAACGTCTTGATGAGAATCGCGATGACGAGCGCGCTGCCGATGAGGATCGTCCACTCGATGATCGCCCGGCGGGTCTTGCGGCCGGATCCGCCCTTCTTCGCGGCGCGCTCCCCTGGTTCAGTGCGCGCGGCAGCCTCGGTCGTCGGAGACTCCAAGGGAGGCGCGGTCGTGTCGACGCCGCCGGGGTCGAGATCCGTCACGTGCCCTGCTTCACTGCCCCACATCCTCGCACGCGGACGGGTCAGGAGCGCGAGCGGGGGCGGTAGCGGGACAGAAGCCGGGCGGCGGCCTCGGACCCCACCGAGCGGAGCTCGACCGGGTCCACCACCCGCGCCGCCGGGCCGAGCTCGAGGAGCAACCGCTCGAGCCACGCCCGCTCGCTGACCGCCAGCACGACGCGCCACGAGCCGTCGGGCCGCTTCTCCGCCTTCTCGGACGGGTAGCTCTCCACGACCCACTCCGCCTCGGGCGCGAGCTCGAGTGTGACGCGGGGGTCGTTCCGGCGCGGGTGGTACACGGTCTCCCCGAAATGGGCCTCGTCCCCGTCCTCGGCAGCCGGGTCGAAGTTCTCACCCGTCGGCGCGACGGAGCGAATGCGGTCGACCCGGAACAGCCGCTCGTCCTCGGCCAGGTGGCAGTACGCGGCGGCGTACCAGTGGCCGAAGGCGTGGAAGACGGACTGCAAGTCGATCGCCCGCTTCGTCGTTGCGTTGCGGCCGAACGAGTAGTACTCGATCTCGACGCGCTCGTGCGCGGCGGCCGCGTTCCGGAGCGCGTCGAGATGCGCCGGCTCCCCGACCTCGACCGCGAGGCCTTCGGTCGCTCCGAGGGTGTGCGCGAGCTTGTCGAGCGCCGTGGCCAGCGCACCGTGGTCGTCCGAGCCGGGGACGACCAACAAGGCCCGGCCCGCCGCGAGAATGGCGAGGCCCTCCTCGGCCGAGAGTCGCAGCGGACGGTCGAAGTACTCCGCGAAACGGATCCACACGTGCCCGTCGACGATTTCCACCTCGATGAGGCGGTCCGGTGTGTACGGCGGCAGACCGCAGAACGGCAACAGCTCGAGATCGTGCACGAGCTCGGCTTCCGACACGCCGAACCGCCCCGCGAGGTCACCGAGGGCGATGCCCGGGTGCTCCGCGATCCAGGGCACCAGCGCCAGTACGCGTCGGAGACGGGAGCCGGCCAGCGGGCGCGGGCTCACGCCGCGCCCCGCGCCAGATCGTCGAGCCACGCGATCATCTCGTCCCGTAGCTCGGGCGGCCCGATGACCTCGGCGGCGTCCAGGAGACCGAGCACGAACGAGCGGAACGCAGCCGTGTTCGTCACCGGCAGCTCGATGACGACGCTGCCGTCGTCACCGTGATCGACGACAGCCTCCTCGCCGACCTGCTGGACGACGGCGCCCGCCTGCACCGCGTCAACAGCCACCCGCGCCGACACGGCCTCCTCGTCCCCGTACTGCCACGGCTCGTCCCCGAGCATGGCTCCCGGCTCGAGGCTGGCGGGCGGCTCGAAGGCGCGGGCGGGCCCCGCGTCGACCTCGCTGTCGATGCGATCGACGCGGAACGAGCGCTGCTCGGCGCGGTCGTGGTCGAACCCGACCACGTACCAGTGGCCGCGGCGGAAGAGGATCCCCCACGGGTCGACGCGTCGCGTCTCGCCCCGGTAGGTGAACGTAACGGTCGCACGCGTGCGGTAGGCGTCGAACAACGCGGGCAAGGCCGGGACGGTCGGCAGCGCCGCGAGCGCGTTCGCGGCCTCGCCGACGCGCCCACCCAACTTCCACAGCGCCTCGGTCGGTGCGGGAGAGCCCTCCAGTCGCACCGCCGTGACCGCGACGTGCAGGGCGGCCTGTTCCTCGGGCGTCAGGTCGAGCGACGGCAGGTAGTACTCGTCGGGCAGGATGCGGTACCCCTGCTCCGGGCCGAGCCCGTCGACCGACTCGAGCCGCACCGGGATCCCGATGCCCCGCAGCGTCTCCTTGTCGCGCTCGAACTGCCGCCGGTACGACAGCTTGTCGGGCGGGTACCCGGGCACCAGCTCGACGATCTCCTCGAGCGTGAGGGGTCGGCGCGTGTCGAGCAGCGTGGCGACGAGGTTGGTGAGCCGCTCGAGCCGGTCGATCATTTCATCCGCGGTGGGCGCGCTCGGCGGCCAGCGCCCCGGCCGCGCCCGCGGCGAGGAACAAGGCCGGGTCGTCGGCGGCCGGGCGCCCCATCGACACGACCTTCAGCCCCTGAGCCGCGAGCAGGCCGAGCACGTCCGGCGGCATGACCTCGACGAGGTCGTGGCGCTCCTCGATGCCGGAGTCGGCGAGATCGGACCGCAAGCGGGCGTCCTCGTCGCCACCGAGGACGGGCACGGCGACCGTGACCCGCTCGCGGCACGCGAGGCGCAGCGCCGTCCGCGTGTGGTGCGAGAGGCCCTCGTGGCGCGCACGCGGGTCGGCGAAGGAGACGCGAAGGCACGCGATCGGCTGACCCTCGAGCGCCACGGCAGCGTCGAGGACCGATCCGACCTCCATCCCCGAGAAGCCGAGCCTCGTGTTCGTGCCTACGATCCCGGGGCCCATCGCCACGACCACCGCGTCGGCGCCCGCGACGTGACGCGCGACGGCGAGCGCCGAGAAGATCGAGACCGCCTCGTAGTCGCCGCCGAACGCGTGACCGCAGGTGATCGTGGCGTCGACGAGCCCCCGCTCGTGGAGCGCGAAGGCGAGGTCCGACAGCGCCAGGGGCAGGCCGGCCCCGTCGGTCATGACGTACGCGAGCCGCGCGTTCGGGTTCCGTTCCTTGAAGGCGACCGCCGCCGCCGGCAGCTGGCTGTGCAGAGCGGCCGCGACCACCGGCATCCCGTCGATCGACTCGACCTCGGCGAGCTCGGACAGGTGCTCCTCGGCGCTACCAACGTCGGCTTGGAGGCTCGTGTACCGCCCTTTGATGATGTGTCCCGGTCCGCGCTCCGCCCAGCCCTCGCGCTCGAGGTTCCAGTGCACGACGTGCCATCCGCCCGTCCCGAGCCCGAGCTCGACCGCGGTCGTGTTGACGACGACGCGGTCCCCCACCCCGACCGTTCCCGTCAGCTGGGTGAGGACGTACGCGCGCTCCGGCCCGTCACCGAGGTCGACTTCGACGCGCTGCAACCCGGGCCGCTCCATCAGCAGCTGGGTCACCTTGCCGGATCGGAACGACGGCATGTCGTGAGGTTAGAAGGCCCGCTCTCTACAGGCTCGCGATGAGCCGCTCGACGCGGTCGTCGCGCGCCTTGAACGGGTCCTTGCACAGCACGGTGCGCTGGGCCTGGTCGTTGAGCTTCAGGTGCACCCAGTCGACCGTGTAGTCCCGCTTGCGCTCCTTGGCCCGCTTGATGAACGCGCCGCGGAGCCGGGCCCGCGTGCTCTGCGGAGGTGTCGTCACGGCCGTCTCGATGTCGGAATCCCGGACGGTGCGCTGCAGCCGCCCGCGCCGCTCGAGCAGGTAGTAGAGCGAACGCGCCCGGGTGACGTCGTGATACGAGAGATCAAGCAGTGCGATCCGCGGATGCGTCAGCGGGAGGTCGTTGCGCTTCCGATACGCCTCGATGAGGTGGTACTTGATCACCCAGTCGACCTCCGTATCGAGCGAGAGCGGATCGTCCTCGAGACGGGTCATCGCGTGCTCCCACATGCGCAGCGCCTGCTCCTCGAGCGGCGCGAGCCCGCGCCGTTTCGCGAACCGGAGGGCGCGGCTCAGGTACTCGGACTGGATCTCGATCGCCGAGAGCTCGCGGCCGTTCGCGAGCCGCACACGCCGCCGGCACGTGAGGTCGTGGCTGATCTCCCGGATGGCGCGGATCGGGTTCTCCAGCGTGAGGTCGCGCCAGGGGCTGGCGTCCTCCTCGAGCATGCGCAGCACCACCGACGTCGCCCCGATCTTGAGGAACGTCGTGTACTCGCTCATGTTCGAATCGCCCACGATCACGTGCAGGCGGCGGAACCGCTCGGCATCGGCGTGGGGCTCGTCACGCGTGTTGATGATCGGGCGTGACCGCGTGGTCGCGCTCGAGACGCCTTCCCAGATGTGCTCGGCCCGCTGGCTCACGCAGTACATGGCCCCGCGGGCGGTCTGAAGCACCTTGCCCGCCCCTGCGTACACCTGTCTGGTGACGAGGAACGGGATCAGCACGTCGGTGAACTTGGCGAAGTCGCCGTCCCGCTCGACGAGGTAGTTCTCGTGGCAGCCGTACGAGTTGCCGGCGGAGTCCGTGTTGTTCTTGAACAGGAAGACCTCGCCGCGGATGCCTTCCTCCCGCAGCCGCTGCTCGGCGCTCCGGACCAGTCCTTCGAGGATGCGCTCGCCGGCCTTGTCGTGGACGACCAAGTCGTCGATCGAATCGCACTCCGGCGTCGCGTACTCGGGGTGGCTGCCCACGTCGAGGTACAACCGGGCGCCGTTCTCGAGGAACACGTTGCTGGATCGGCCCCATGAGACCACCCGCCGAAACAGATAGCGCGCGACCTCGTCAGGGCTCAGCCGTCGCTGCCCGCGCAGGGTGCAGGTGACCCCGTACTCGTTCTCGAGACCGAAGATCCGACGCTCCACGTTCCTTCCCTCTCGCCTTCGCAAGCTCAGGCTTTGCGGTGGAGGTCGGCCAAGCCGCCGCCACCGCGCGGAGCGTACCGGGCCCAACCCCGGTCCCAGGACCAGGATCGCGCTGGGTCAGGTGACGGACACGACTTCCGAGCAGGACTTCTCCTTCTTGAACGCGCCGAGAAGCTCCTGGTTCGTGACCTTGCTGAACGGGTCGCCGATCCTCGCGCTCAGCACCTTGAGCGACGTCTCGAAGACCGTGACGTCGCCCTGGAACGCCGGGCTGTTCGGATCGGCGGCCCGGAAGGTGTCGAGCGCCGTCTGGATCTCGTCGGACGCGTCGTCGAAGTAGCTGACGAACGTCTTCGAGATCTTCTTGCCCCCGCCCACGTCGGGCTCCACCTTCTTGATCTGCACCGCCGCCTGCTTGATGTCGGCGAGGTAGGCGTCCACGAGGGCGGCGGCTTGCCGCTGGAACGTCGCCGGGTCGTCAACCGGGAGTGCGTTGTACTGGTCCACCAACTGGCTCTCGGAGGCGTCCAGTGCGGTGAGCTTGCCGCACAGCGTCTTGGCGTACTTGCTGTCGGAGATCTTCTTGGTGCCGACCGACGCCGACGCCGAGGCGACGCCGAGGATCGCCACACACGCGACGAGCGCCGCGCCCGCCCGGAGGAGCCTTCCCATCCCTGCCCTCTTTCTGTGCTGTATGTCCTGCCCGTGGGCACCGTGACCGCGCGACACCAACCGCCGCAATCGACGAGGGTACCCGGTGGCTCACCGGCCGTAGGATCGCCGCATGATCCCGATGGAGCGCCTCACCTGGGTCAGCGGCTCGTTCACCGCGCACGTCGTCGAGGCTCGTCTCAGGTCCGAAGGTATCGACGCCAAGCTGCGGGGGCCGGTCGACGGGCCCTACGCCCTCACCGTGGGCGACATGGCGCGGGTCGAGATCTACGTCCCCGCAGACCAGATGGACGACGCTCGGCTCGTCATGCTCGTAGACGAGGTCGACGCTGCGCTGGCGGCGCCGCGTGAATGGGGTGGCCCCCAGAAGGTGCCGGGACCATGGGCACGTGGGGCCGCGGTGACGGCGCTCCTGGCTGCCGGGCTCGCGCCGATCGTGCTGTACGCGCGTTTCGGTTGACGGCGCGCTATCCGCCGAGGATGCGGCCGAGCGCGTCGCCCTTGACGCGCCGGAACGCGCGGCCGGTTGCGCCCCGCTGGAGCACCGCCACCTCGAGCTGTCCGGGCGTCAGCGGCTCGCCGTCGACGTCCCCGAGGACCGAAGCGCCGAGCTTGATGGCGTCGTCGACGGCGAGGCCCGCTTGGTAGCGAGCTTCGAGGGTCTCGGCGATCGAATCGGCCTGACCGCCGAGGACGGTGTGGCCTTCCTCGTCCATCACCGTTCCGTCGTAGAGGATGTGGAAGAGCTCGTCACCCTCGGGGGTGTCACCGACCTGGGCCACGAGGATCTCGACCTCGTACGGCTTCATCTCGTGAGTGAAGACTTGCCCCAGCGTCTGCGCGTACGCGTTGGCGAGCGAGCGCGCCGTGACGTCCTCGCGTGAGTATGCGTATCCCTTGAGATCCGCGTGACGGACGCCCGCGATCTTGAGCATCTCGAACTCGTTGTACTTGCCGACCCCCGCGAACGCGATGTGGTCGTAGATCTCGCTGATCTTGAACAGCGTTCGCGACGGGTTCTCGGCCACGATGACGATGCCGTCGCCGGCTTCGAGTGCGATCAGGCTTCGGCCGCGCGCGATGCCCTTACGCGCGTAGTCGGCGCGGTCCTTCATCACCTGCTCGGGCGACACGTAGAAGGGCATCGTCATTGTCCGGCGCCCTCCTCTGGGCCGCCGAGCAGCGCCTGGGCTCGCTGCGCGACCTCGTCGTCCGGCAGTGCCCGGAAACCATCGGCCTCGATCACAGCCACGGTCGGGAAGATGCGGCGTACAAGATCGGGGCCGCCGGTCGCGGTGTCCTCGTCGGCGGCCGCGAACAGCGCGCGCACCGCGAGGTCGATCGCCTCGTCGGCGGTGAGGCCCTCGCGCCACTGCGCCTTGATCCAGTTCTTGGCGTGCACCCCGCCCGAGCCGTTGACCTGGAAGTCGGCTTCCTCGTACTTGCCCCCGGTCACGTCGAAGCTGAACACCCGGCCGCGGCCCCTCCGCTCGTCGTACCCCGCGAAGAGCGGGACCACGACCAGGCCCTGCATCGCCGCCGGCAAGTTCGTACGGACCATCTGGGCCAGCTGGTTGGCCTTCCCTTCGAGGGACAGCGGTTCGCCCTCGATCTTCTCGTAATGCTCGAGTTGGGTCTGGAACAAGCGGACCATGTCGGTCCCCGGACCGGCCGCGCCCGCGATGGCGACCCCTGAAAGGTCGTCGGCCGGGAACACCTTCTCGATACGCCGGCTGGCGATCGCGAATCCGGCGGTAGCGCGCCGGTCGCCGGCCAGGACGACACCGTCGCCGTACCGGATGGCCACGACCGTGGTGCCGTGCGTCACTTCGATCGGCGTCTGCCCGCCGCCGGCCGGCGCGGAGGTCGCATCGGGCGGCGCGGTTCGACGCAGCAACTCCGCAAACGACGGGCCAGGGTCGAGTCCAGGCCCGAAAGTAGGAAGCGGGCGCTCGTTCATCGACGAGCGAGCCTACACGGGCGAAATCTCAGCGAACGCGCCGGAGCAGTCGCCAGATTCGCAGCCGACGGCGCAACCGGCGCACCCACCGCTCGTCGTCCATCCCCTGGATTACTTCGGCCGACGGCACGCGGCGCGCCGCCGCCGCCTGGAAGTGCATGCGGGCGTACACCCCCACCATCGGTCCCGGTGGGACACCGCCACCCTGGGGCCCCGGAAACGCCACGCGCGCAGCCTACGCCGCGACCTCCCGCAAGGCCCTCGCCCGTTGACGGGTGAGCCGCTCGGATCTCGTGCGCTGCGAGCGATGCTTCGCGTCAGCTGTCACGTACCGCGCTGCACGTCGGAGCAGATCCGGATCCTCTCGAAACAAGCCCAGCGCGTTGTTGCAGCGCACACACAGGAGTCCACGGATTTCACCCGTGCCGTGATCGTGATCGACGTGTAGCGAGATCCCAGGCGTCGGCGGACATTCGCAGAGCGCGCAGACCCCACCCTGTGATTCGAGGATCCGGTCGTACTCGTCTGGAGTCAGCCCGAACTTGTTCCGCAAATGGATCTCACGCATCTTCTCAAGGCGCTGCGCACGGTTCTTCAACCGCCAAGCCTTCACCCGATCCGGATTCGCTTGTTGCCATGCGCGCACGTACGCCATTGCGCGATCGCGATTCGCTTGATACCACCGCTTTCGCGACGCCAGCGAGCACACCTTGCACTCACCGCGGCGCCCATCACGGTTCCCAGAAGCCGCGTAGAACTCGTCGAACGACTTGACCATTCCGCACTTCTTGCAGCGCTTCACGCGTCAAGGGTACGGACCAGGTGTGACAATTACGTGCTATTGGAGGCGCGGGAGAGTTTCTACTCTCCCCCTTTCTGCACGTAACTTTTTACGAAGTCCTCGGCGTTCTCCTCGAGCACACTGTCGATTTCGTCCAGAAGATCGTCGAGCTCTTCCTTCAGCTCCTCGCCCTGCTTCGACGGCGCGAGGTCTTCGACGTCCTCATCGGCCCGTTCTTTCGGCGCCGGGCGCTGCTTGCGCTCTCGCTCGGGCATTGCAGTTCCTCCTACGACGCCAGCCGGGCGACGAGCTCGGCGGGGGTCGTGCACTCCTCGAACAACGACTCGACGTGCGCACGCGTTCCGCGCAGCGGCTCCATCATCGGGATGCGCCGCAGCGGATCGCTCCCCACGTCGAGGATGAGGCTGTCCCAGTTGGCGGCCACCACCGCGTCGGCCCACTTGGCCAGGCACTGACCCCGGAAGTAAGCACGGGTGCTCCCAGGTGGCTCGGTCATAGCGATCGTCACATCGGGCTCCTCGACCAACCGCTCGACCTTACCCGCCCGCACAACGCGCTCGTACAACGACTTGTCGGGGCGAATGTCGTGGTATTGGAGGTCGAGCAGCGCCAGCTTCGGGTCGTCCCAGCCGATCGAATCGCGTTCGCGGTACCCGTCGAGCAGCTTCAACTTCGTGACCCAGTCGAGCTGGCCGTCGAGCGTCATCGGGTCACGCTCGAGACCGGTGAGCGTCGCCTCCCAGCGGTCGAGGACGAGCTGGCCGACCTCGTCGCCGCCGACAGCTTCGAGACCCACGTCGTCGGCGTACTTCTGTGCCAGGCGCAGGAACTCCCACTGCAGCTCGACGGCGGTCACGGTGCCGCCGTCGACGAGCTCGACCGTCGCCCGGCATGACGGATCGTGCGACACGGTTCGCATCGACGGCACCGCGGACACGATCGAGTAGTCCTTGTCGATGAAATCGTCCTCGATCATGGCGAGCACGAGCGCGGTCGTCCCTACCTTCAGGAAGGTCGCCACCTCGCAGAGGTTCGCGTCGCCGACGATCACGTGCAGCCGTCGGTACTTCTGCGGGTCGGCGTGCGGCTCGTCGCGCGTGTTCACGATCGGCCGCTTGAGCGTCGTCTCCAGGCCGACCTCCTCTTCGAAGAAGTCGGCGCGCTGGCTGAGCTGGTACCCGGCGTGGCCCGTGCCGTTCTCACCGCCGACCTTGCCGGCTCCCGTGAACACCTGGCGGGTCACGAACCACGGCAACAGGTGGCGGACGAGCGTGGCGAAAGGCACGGCCCGATCGACCAGGTAGTTCTCGTGGGTGCCGTACGAGTTGCCCTTGCCGTCGGTGTTGTTCTTGTAGACGACGATCTCCTGGCCCGACCCCAGCAGCCGGCGGGAGGCCTGCATCGACCGGGCCAGAACCCGCTCGCCGGCCTTGTCGGCGCACACGAGCTCGAGCACGTCGGCGCATTCGGGCGTCGAGTACTCGGGATGCGCGTGGTCGACGTAGTAGCGCGCTCCGTTGGTGAGCACGGTGTTCACGAGGTGCGTCTCGATCTCGGGCGGTGCCGCGCCCTCACGCGCGAATCCCCGCGCGTCGCGTCCGGGCGACTCGTCCTCGAAGTCCCACCCCACCTTGCGGTGCTCGACGTACGCGTTGATGAGCATCGAAGACGCGAGGACCGGATTGGCGTCGGACGCCCCCCGCAACGCGACGCCGTATTCGGTCTCGATTCCGCAGACCTTGGGCACGGCCACGACGTCAGCCTACCTGGCGGCTCGCGCAGTCCTTGTGCCCTCGGGACGTCGTCCCGGGGCGTCGCAGGTCAGAGGTACTGCCCGGTGGTGACGCGCTCGATCTGACGGCCTCCACCGGAGCCGTCGTCCTCCGCGAGCAACGTGCGCACGAACACGATGCGCTCGCCCTTCTTGCCCGAGATCTTCGCCCAGTCGTCCGGATTCGTCGTGTTGGGCAGGTCCTCGTGCTCGCGGTACTCCTGCCGGATCGAGTCGACGAGGTCCGACGTGGCGATCCCCTTCGTGCCGCCGGCGATCTGTCGCTTGATCGACATCTTCTTGGAGCGGCGCACGACGTTCTCGATCATGGCGCCGGAGGCGAAGTCCTTGAAGAACAACACCTCCTTGTCGCCGTTCTGGTACGTGACCTCCAAGAAGCGGTTCTCGTCGTCGTCGGAGTACATGCGCTTGACGGCCGAGTCGATCATCGACTCGATCGCCGGTCGCCGGCCGCCGCGCGCGGTGGTCTCGTCCTCGGCGATCGGCAGCTCGTCGCTGAGGTAGCGACCGAAGATCTGGCGCGCTGCCTCCTGGTCGGGACGCTCGATCTTGATCTTCACGTCGAGACGGCCGGGCCGCAGGATCGCGGGGTCGATGAGATCCTCGCGGTTGGACGCGCCGATCACGATGACGTTCTTGAGACTCTCCACGCCGTCGATCTCGGCGAGCAGCTGCGGGACGATCGTGCTCTCAATGTCGGACGAGATGCCCGACCCGCGGGTGCGGAACAGCGAGTCCATCTCGTCGAAGAACACGATGACCGGGACGCCCTCCTCCGACTTCTCGCGCGCCCGCTGGAAGATGAGGCGGATCTGGCGCTCGGTCTCGCCGACGTACTTGTTGAGGAGCTCGGGGCCCTTGATGTTGAGGAAGTACGAACGCGTCGTGCTGTTGCCCGCCTTCTCGGACACGCGCTTGGCGAGCGAGTTCGCCACCGCCTTGGCGATGAGCGTCTTGCCGCACCCCGGCGGTCCGTAGAGCAGGATGCCCTTCGGCGGCTGCAGCTGGTGCTCGTGGAACAGGTCGGCGTAGAGGTACGGCAGCTCGACCGCGTCCTGGATCTGGTCGATCTGCTCGTCGAGGCCGCCGACGTCGGCGTACGTGATGTCGGGGACCTCTTCGAGGATCAGCTCCTCGACCTCCGGGCGGGGCAGGCGCTCGACGAGCACGCCCGACCGCGTCTCCATCAGCATGTGGTCGCCGGCGCGCAGCCGCTCTCCGAGCAACCCGCTGGCGAGCTCGCAGACGCGCTCCTCGTCGGCGCGGCCGACGACCAGCGCGCGACGTCCTTCGTCGAGCAGCTCCTTGAGCGTGACGACCTCGCCTGCGACGTCGTGGCCGCGCGCGAGCACGACGTTGAGGGATTCGTTGAGCACGACCTCTTGGCCGCGCTTCAGCTCTTCGACATCGAGCTCCGGGTGGAGCGCGACCCGCATCTTGCGGCCCGCCGTGAACACGTCGACGGTGCCGTCGTCGTTCGAGTCGAGGAACGTCCCGTACGCAGACGGCGGCATCGTGAGCTTCTCGACTTCCTCGCGCAACGCGCCGATGTGCTCGCGCGCCTCGCGCAACGTGGCAGAGAGCTTCTCGTTCTGCGAGACGGCCTGGGCCAGCTGGCCCTTGGTCTCGAGCAGGCGCTCCTCGAGGGTGCGGACCCGCTTGGGAGCGTCCTGGAGGCGCCGGCGCAGGACGACAACCTCTTCCTCCAGCGCCTTCACCTGCTGCTGGAGCTCGCCGACCTGGCGTTCGTACTCTCCGAGGCGTCGCTCGTGCTCGGAGGCCACGTGACCACCTCCCACTGCGGACGGGCGCTCGACGCGCACCCTACACCCGGGTTCTCACGGTCCCGGGGCACTTTGCACGTCAAAATTTACCCTACCGAGGCTTGACAAATTGACGGATATTGTTTTGACCCGTACCCTTGACGGTGAAGCTCTCACCAGACAGCTCGACATCCTCGAGACTCCGAAACCCCCGACAGCGAGGAGAGAGGACGCCACGATGAAGGTCTGGATCGACCAGGACCTCTGCACCGGCGACGGCCTCTGTGAAGAGATCGCTCCCGACGTGTTCACGCTGCTCGACGACGGGCTCGCGTACGTCAAGGAAGGCGACAAGGTCTTCGAAAACCCGGGTGGCGCAGAGGGGTTGGCGAACGTGCCGGGCGGCATGGAAGAAGCCGTCATCGAATCGGCGGAGGAATGCCCCGGCGAGTGCATCTTCATCGAGGTCGAATGACGCGCGCACGCTGAAACGTCGCACGGTCGTTACGAAGCCCGGGTCTCAGACCCGGGCTTCTTCGCGTGTGACGGAGGGGCGGTGATCAGCCGCCACCCGGAGGGGTCTCGCTCCCCCAGCCGATACGGGTGGTCGGCCTCGAGCGGGCGATCGCCGCCGACGTGCGCGTATAGGTGTCGTCGTCATCGTCGCTGCCGCTCAACCATCCGAACATCAGCCCGAGCGAACCGACGGTGATGAGGATCCCGCCCGCGAAGCTCAGGGCGAACCCGAGGAACGGCAACGGCGAGTCGGTCACGTACCCGCCGCGCGTGGTGACATGGGTTTCGGAGTCGGTGAACTCCGCGTTGGGGTCGTAGGTGCCCGTCTGCGTCACCGTGTAGATGATCCAGCCGACACCGATCGGGATCATCAGGATCCCGATGACGATCGTCGCGATCCAGAGCCTGATCTTGGTCTTCCGTGTCATGCCTGCATCCCACCCCATGGCGACGTCGGAGTCCTGAGTAGCGAGTACTCAGATCCGCCAGACCACCGCACCCAGTCAGCCCACGAGGCAGGGGCCCGTATCCGCCGGCGCTTGGCCGCCGCCGTTCTGCACCGGCCCGACGACGGTGTCGACCTCCTGCCTCGTGAGGGCGTACGCGGTGGTGTCCTGGCCCGGATCGACCGCGAACGCGACGCCCACCACGCGTCCGCGCTGATCCACGACCGGGCCGCCTGAGTCGCCGGGGTGGAGCTCGGCGGCGAGCACGTACACACGCCGGCTCGTTCGCCCGGTCCGGTAGATGTCGGTGCCGGTGGCGTTGACCGTCTCCGCGATACGGGCCGGCGAGATGCGCAACGCTCCGCCACCGGGGTGGCCGAACACCGCGCCCGTCAGGCCGTCATTCCCGTCCGCCTCGGGAAGCCCGAACAGCCGAAGGTTGCGTACCCGGAGGACCGCGATGTCGCGGTCCGCGTCGAACGCCACGACCGTCGCGGCGAGCTGCCGCCCGTCGGAGGTCTCGACGTCGGTACGGGGTTCCCCCGCGACGACGTGGGCGTTCGTGACCACGAGATCGGCACCGGCGACGAAGCCACTCCCCGCTTGGATCTGATCACACGCTTCACCCTCGACCTTGACGACCGAGGACGTCACACGCGCGGCCACATCGGGCGCGAGCGCCTGCGCCGGCGGCGCGCCGACACTCCCCGGACCGTTGAGCCGCGAGAACACCTCCGGGAACGGCCCTTCGGCCACCGACCGCCCGAGTTGCTGGGCCTGGGGTGGCGGGTCCGGCGCGTACCGGTTGATCGCGCGGACGATCTCCGAGTCGCGCGCCGCGCGCGCGGGCCAGCCCTGCGCGCTCGTCAGTGCCGGGACGAGCAGCCACACCGCGACGAACACGCCGAGCACACCGACAACAGCGCCTCCGACGCGGTCGCTCCGGCGGAGCGCATCCCGAGCCGGCAGGCGTCGCCGGAGCGCGGTCCCGGCCGCGTAGCCGGCGGCCTGGCCTGCGATGGCGAGCACGAGGAAGAACAGCAGCGCGACGAACAGACGTGTCTGCGACGGCTGTGAGCTCAGGCGGCTCGTCACGTCGTCGACGAAGGCGATCGCGAACGTCAGGCCGATGGCGAGTCCGGCCCAGGACGAGACTCGCGCCACGAAGCCGAGCCGGTAGCCGAAGTAGCCGGCGGCGATCATCGCCGCGACGACAACGACGTCGAGGAGGTTCACTCGCCGGGTACGAGCAGGCGCGTGTGCGTCAGGAACCCGGTGTGGGCAACCATCCGGTGGTCGGGTCGCACCGATTGCCCGTCGACGTGCCAGTGACGCTGGAGCACCTCGAGGGTCTCGGTCATCCCGAACGCCGATGACGCCAGCTCCTCCCGCAGCCGGGCGACCTGCCCGATCGTCGGGAGGTACGCGAGGAGAATCCCGCCGGGCCGGAGGGCCGCCTCCGCGTGCTTCACCGCTCGCCACGGCTCCGGCAGGTCGAGCAGCACCCGGTCGAGGTCGTCGACGTCGATGCCGGAGTACGCGTCGCGCACCTCGATGTCGAGCGGCAGGTCGGGCCCGAGGAACCCTTCGACGTTCCTGCGGGCACGCTCCGCGAAGTCACCCCGGATCTCGTACCCCGTCACGTGGCCGGTCGGGCCGATCGCGCGCAGCAGCGTCATCGTGAGCGCCCCCGATCCGATCCCCGTCTCGAGCACGCGGGCGCCGGGAAAGAGGTCGGCCAGGACGAGGATCGGGCCGAGGTCCTTCGGATAGATGACCTGCGCGCCGCGCGGCATCTTCAGGACGTACTCGGCGAGCGTCGGACGCACCGCGATCAGCTTCGTGCCGAGCGAGGTCCGGACCGTGACCCCTTCGTCGCGCCCGACGAGCGAAGCATGCGGGACGACGCCGGCGTGGGAGTGGAACATGCCCCCCTCGGCGAGGGTCACGAGGTGACGGCGGCGCTTGGCATCGACGAGCAGCACGCGGTCACCGACGACGAACGGACGAGGCACGTCGCTACCCCGGGTCGTCGACCGAGGAGCCGACGCGTTCCCGCAGCCGGCAGAACGCGCACACGTCACCGGTGGTCGGCGAGCCGCACATCATGCACGCCTGCAGGCCTTCGCGCTCGACGTCCGCGTCCTCGGTGAAGCGGTCGTGCGCGCGGTCGAGGAACCCGAACAGGAACGACGCCTTCGCGCCGGGCGAGCGCTCCTCCAGCGTGTCGAGGACCTCCTTGTAGCCAAGGTGCCGGTTGCCCTCGGCCATCGGGCACTCCTCGACCTGGTAGTCGATGCCGCGCAGGACGCAGTACGCGGCCGTCTCGCGCTCCCCCATCCGGTACAGCGGCTTCACCTTGCGCGCGAAGCCGGGCCTCGCCGGGAGCACGGGATGCTGGCGGCCGAGGTAGCCCGCCTCCCATCGCAAGACGTTGCCCAGCAGCACCGCGGCTTCGTCGTCGAGGTTGTGCCCCGTCGCGACGACGTCGTAGCCGTGCTCGACGGCGACCGCGTTGAACAGGTGCCGTTTCGACAAGCCGCACGCGCCACACGGCGCCCGGTGTGTGGCCGCCGCCGCGCCGGGGATGTCGTAACCGAAGTCGGCGGCGAGATCGACCTCGTGGAGCTTGAACCCGCGAGCGTCCGCGAACGCCCGGGCGGCGTGACCCGACGCGTCCGAGTACTCGCCGATCCCGAGCCCCAGGTACAGGCCGTCCGCCGCGTATCCGAGCTCGACGAGAAGCTCCCAGAGGGCGAGCGAGTCCTTCCCGCCGGAGACGGCGACGAGGATCCGCTCGCCGGACTGGATCATGTCGTGGTCCTTGATCGCCCGGCGGACCTGCTCGGAGCAGTGCCGGAGGAAGTGGTCGCGGCAGAACGCGGCGTTGTGACGGCGGACGTCGATGACCGCCGGCTCGCGGCACACGCGACACTTCACGCTGCACCCCCGGAGGTCACCGGCCGGATCTCGACCACGTCGGAATCGTCGAGGCGCGCGTCGCGCGTCACGAGGGTGTCGCCCTGGATGACGAGCACCGACTCCGGGTTGACCTCCAGCCGCTTGAGAAGCGCCGACACCGTGAGCGGTCCAGGCATCTCGAGCTCGCGCCGCGGATTGCGCAGCACCACCTTCACGACCGGCAAGGGTACCGGGCGGTCTTCGCCCGGACGGCTACGGGTTTCTCGGGATGGTGCGGATCTGGACCCGCTCGCCGGGCTTCAACTCCGCCCGGAACACCGTCCGTCGCGGCTCGGCCACCGCGCGCCGCGCGAGGGCGAGGAGGCCCGCGGTGATGCCCGTGAAGAGCCATCCGCGCGAGCCCTGGCGGATGCCGCGACGCAGCCCGGTGCGCGCAATGCGGATGAGGAAGTCGATGGTCACGCGCGCACGACCTCGACGATCGTGCGGCTCTTCTTCCCGCGTCGCCGGCCCAGCAGGTATACAACCAGGACGACCACGATCGCGGCGGCGATTCCAGCCGTCAGCCCGAGATTGCGCGTCGTTCCCGTCGGTTCCGCCGAACCGCGGAGCTGGTCGAACTTCGCCTCGAGGTCCGCGCGCGTGATCGGGCGGTCGACGCCGGGGCGGATCTGCGTGCTGCCGTCGCTCGTCATCGGGATTCCCTTCGGTTGCGCCGCGCGCCGCGGGCCTTCCAGGTGATCGCACCGCCGGCGACGAGCACGACGAACATGATGCCGTACGGGGCCCAGGACCAGTTGCCGGTGAACGTCGAGCCGGTCTCCTCCTGGAGCGCGCGCAGGCCCGACATCGCGAGCAGGAGCGCACCCAGGCCGAGCAGCAATGCGCCGAGCAGACCGAACACGATGTACCGGCCGAGCTGCTGGAGCGGGACGATCGTCTCCTGCCTGAAGTAGGCGACGATGAGCTCCCACAGCTCGCGGACGAGCTGCGGGAGCGGCGGGGTGCGACTGCTCGCCGGGTTCGACGCCGGGTTGTCCACGGCTACTCCTTCGGGACCGGGCGGGATTGTCGCCGCCGACGAGCACGTGCGCAAACATCACGCGTGGCGCTCATCGGCCCGCGGCCGGTGCAGGCGGCGACGGCATGGGGACGAGCTGGTCGGGCGGCGGCGCGTCGGGGAACTGTCCGATGATCTCCGCCACGCGTCCACGCATGCCGACGCCCGCTCCCAGGGTGAAGTCGCCGGTGGCGAGGTAGGAGAAGACGACGGCGCGGCCAGTGTCGACGAGCCCCGCCAGCCCGGTCACGCCCTGCAGCGAACCGGTCTTGGCGCGCAGTTTGCCGTTGAGCGCCGAGCCGCGAAACTCGTCGGCGAGCGTGCCCGTCTGCCCCGCGACGGCGAGCCCGTTCCAGAGCGCGTTGTACTCGGGACGCGCACCGAGGCCGAGGGCGCTCATCAGCGTCTGGCACGACACCCGGTTGCCGTGGTCGAGCCCCGACCCGTCGACGAGCGTGACCCCGTCGACCGGCACGCCGAGCTCGTGGACCTTGTCGACGACGGCCTTGGTGCCGGCGGCGGTGGTCCCCTGGTTCGCGACCTTGAGACCGACCTCCCGGGCGAACATCTCCATCGCCAGGTTGTCGCTCGACTCGAGCGCGGCAGCGACGAGGTCGTGGAGCGGCGCGGATTGGACCGTCGCAACCGGCTTGGCACCCTCCGGCGCGGTCGACCTCCCGGGCGCGCCGACCGACACGCCGCGGGCGCGGAGCAGGTCGCTGAGCTCCATCGCCGCGAACACCGCGGGATCGTCCACGGGCGTGAGCTTGGGTTGGATGGCGCTGATGCCGTGGTTCACGGTCAGCGCGCCGATCGGACCGATCTCGGGGTCGGTGCGGTACGCGGCCGGCCACGACGGCAGGTAGCGCATCGCGTCGTAGCGCGAGTCGTCACCTTGGATGCCGCCCGGGATGTTGCGCACCCCGGTGGCGGCGATGGCATCCGCCAGCGTGGCGAGCGACGTCGTCGACTTGCTCGGCCCGGTCGCCTGCTCCTCGGTGTTGCGGCGCGGGTTCGACTCGACCATGCCCGGGTAGTCGGGCGTGCTCAGCGACGGATCCCCCGAGCCGACGAGCCACAGCCGATCGACGGTCCCGTTCGCCGGGTCGGAGGCCGCCACGACCTTGGTCTCGTACTTGGAGTCCGATCCCACGGCACTCATCACCGCCAGGCTCGTCAGGAGCTTCTCGGTCGACGCCGGCGCGAGCGCAAGGCTCGGGTTGTGCGACGCGACGTCGCCGGAACCGGCGTTCACGACGACGCAGCTCTGCCCGGCGCCGAGCTCGGCGTCGAGCCGGGACTGCAGGCGCTGCGCTCCGACGGCGTCGACGATCGGCTGCGGCACCCGTCGCGGCGACCACAGTGGTGTCGACAGCCGCGGCTTCTGCGCGCTTGCTGCAGGCCCGCTGTCGCTCCGCAGCGCGAGGAACGCGCAGCCCACCGCTCCGATGACCAGGACGAGCGCGATGATCCGGCGGGTCGCGGTCGCGTCGATCACAGACCTCGGCGCTGCCGGTAGCGCGCGTATCGACAGAGGTGCGCGAGCGCGGTCACGGCTCGGTTCGACGAGGCGTAGCAGACGCGGCCCGTCTCGCGCACCGTTCGCGGGCCGACGTTGTCGGGATCGGCGACTGCAAGCTCGGTTGCCGTGAGGATGGGCTTGCCAGTGGCGTCCGAGATGTCGGCCGCTGCGCGCGCGAAGCGCTCGTCCTGCCGTTCGTGGTAGGCGACGATCCGCTCGAGCCCGTGGTCCGGGTAGTACGGCCCGGTGCGCAGCAATCGGGCCTGGTTCGACTGGATCCCGAGCCCGAGGTAGACGACGGCGTCGACCGCGTCGTGGGATGCGATGAGCTCCATGACCTCGGGAATCGTGTCACGGGTCTCGGCGCCGGCGAGGTCAACCGGATTGTTCCGGCTCCAGCGGGGCGGGAGCTTGGCGTCGATCGCCGACCGGAGGTCGTCGGGCAGTGTGAGCAGCTCGAGGCCCGCGCGCGTGATGGCGTCGGCGGTCACCACGCCCCAGCCGCCGGCGGTGGTGAGCACCGCGACGCGAGGCCCGCGCGGCAGCGGTTGCGTGGCGAAGGTCGCAGCGGCCTCGAACGCCTCTTCGACCGTCTCGGGACGCGTCGCCCCCGCCTGCCGGCACATCCCGTCGAAGACACGCTCGTCGGACGCGAGCGCCCCCGTGTGGGACGCCGCCGCGCGCTGCCCGCCTGCCGTCAGCCCCCCTTTCAGCAGGACGAGCGGCTTCCGGCGACCGACGTCCCGGATCCGTTCGAAGAAGGCGCGCCCGTCGGAGACACCCTCGACGTACGCCAGAGCAACCGCGGTCTCGCCGTCGCCGGCGTAATACTCGAGGAAGTCGGGCACCGTGACCGCCGCCGCGTTCCCTGCGGACACGGCTCGGCTGACGCCGATGCCCGTCTGCACGGCGTAGTTCTGGAACGAGGACACGAAGTTGCCGGACTGGCTCACGATGCCGATGCGCCCGCGCGGCGGGTACGGGGCGACGATCTGTGCACACAAGGACGCCGGTGTCGAGACGACGCCCTGCCCGTTCGGTCCGACCATCAGCATGCCGAGGTCGCGAGCAACCGCGACGAGTTCGCGTTCCGCAGCGCGTCCCTCGTCGCCCGCCTCGCCGTACCCCGCGGAGGTGACGAAGGCCGCCCGGATGCCCTTCGCCGCGCACGCCTTCAGCAGGTCGAGGTTGGCGGCCGCGGGCGTGCAGACGAACACGAGGTCGACGGCGCCCTCGGGGATCTCGTCGATCGAGGTGAGCGCGCGCCGGCCGAGGATCTCACCCCCCTCGCGGTTCGTGGCGAACACCTCTCCCGGGTAGTCGTGGCGCAGGATGTTGTGGAACGCGACAAACCCGAACTTGCCCGGATGGCTCGACGCGCCCGCGACGACGACGCCGCGCGGCTCGAACAGGGCGCGCCACTGCTCCGATGTGGGAGGCATCACGCCTGCACCTCGACCAGCGCGTCGACGGCCACGGGACGGCCGTCCACCACGACGAGCGGGTTGACGTCGGCGGACACGACGCCGCTGTTGGTCTCGACCAGCTGCGACAACGCGAGCAGCACCTCGGTGATCGCGGCGCGGTCGACAGGCGGCTCGCCGCGGAAGGGGCCGAGCAGCGCCTGCGTCGCGAGCTCGTCGAGCATCTCCTCGGCGTCCACGCGTTCGAGGGGCGCGAGCCGGAACGCGACGTCGGCCACGGCTTCCGCGAGCACCCCGCCCACGCCCACCATCACGCAGGGTCCGAACTGGCCGTCGCGTTGCACGCCGGCGATCAGCTCGCGGCTCCCCCGCGCCATCGGCGCGACGAGAACCCCGACCTCTCCCTCGCCTCCGTCATCCGGCTGCGCCGCGGCCAGCAGCGCGTCGGCGGCCTCGCGCACCTCGTCGTCGCCGCGGAGTCCGAGGCGCACCAAGCCGCGTTCCGTCTTGTGCGCGACCCCGGGCCCGCACAGCTTCACGACCACCGGCTCGCCCTTGTCCACGAGCTCGCGCGCGGCAGCCGCAGCGTCGTCGGGCGTGGCGACGAGTCGCTCCTCGAGCACCGGCACGCCGACCGACGCGAGCAGGCGTTTCGACTCGTGCTCCGACAGGGTGCGCGCGACGGCTCGGGTCACACCGCGGTGGCGCGGTCCCGCCAGAACTCGTCACGCAGGACGCGCTTGAGGAGCTTCCCAGCGTCCGTCCTCGGCAACTCGTCGCGGAGCTCGTACTTGCGCGGTCGCTTGTACCCTGCGACGCGCTCGTCGACGAATGCTTGGAGCTCGGCGAGGTCGATGACCTCTGCCGGCTTCGCCTGCACGACCGCGTAGACACTCTCACCCCACTCGTCGTCGGGGATCCCGAAGACGGCGGCGTCGAGCACCTGCGGATGCGCGTAGAGCACGGCCTCGACCTCGGCCGGGTAGATGTTCACGCCGCCCGAGATGATCATGTCCTTCTTGCGATCACAGATGTAGAGAAATCCCTCGTCGTCGCGATACGCGACGTCTCCGACCGACTTCCATCCGCTGTCGGCGAGCTCCGCGAGCTGCTCCGCGGTGCGGTGGTATCCGTCCATGGCCAGCCCGGTGCGGATGAACAGCTCGCCCGGCTCGCCGACGTCGGCGTCGTCGCCGTCGTCCCTGACGAGCTTCACCTCGATCCCGCCGTACACCTTTCCGCACGACCCCGGCTTGCGGAGCTGGTCGGCCGGCTTCAGGACGGTCACGATGCCGAGCTCGGTGGAGCCGTAGACCTCGAACAGGAAGTCGTCACCGAGCTTCTGGACGATCTCCTCCTTCAGCGCGTACGGCACCGGCGCGGCGTTCGCGATCAGGCACCGCATGGACGAGAGGTCGGCCCTCGCCAGCTCACCTGGCGGGAGGCTCACCAACCGCTTCAGTTGCGTGGGAGCGGAGAACGTGTTCGTGACCCGGTGCTCCTTGACCAGCCGCAGCCACGCCGACGGGTCGAACTTGCGCAAGATCACGATCGGGCAACCCAGCGTGTGGCTGATGACCGCGAACGCCAACGGCCCGGAGTGGTAGAGAGGCCCCGTCGTGAGGTGCACCTCGCCGCCAGGGATCAACGCGAGCTCGGCAAGCAATGCACCGACGATCACGGGATCGCTGGTCGTGCGCACGGCGCCCTTGGGCTTGCCGGTCGTCCCCGAGGTGTAGAGCATCTGCGCGCCGACTGCATCCGACGATGACTCGTCCGCGGTCGGCTCGTCGTCGGGCTCCGCCGCCAAGACGTCGTCCCACGCTTCGAATCCGTCCGGGACGTCGCCGCCGTAGGCGATAACTGCGCGGACCTTGGGGATGCGATCCCGGATCTCGGCCACGAGCGGCGCCTGCTCGGCGTCGACCACCACCAGGGTCGCGTCGGAGTTGTCGATCACGTACTGCATCTCGTCGGCGTTGAAACGGTACGAGAGGGGAACCGCGATCTGCCCGGCCTTGCGCGCGGCGTGGATGGTCGTCATGACCTCCAGCGAGTTGGGCCCGCACCAGACGAGCCGCTCCCCTCGCTTCATTCCGTGGGACCGCAGCCCGTGCGCGAGGCGGTTCACGACCGCGTTGAGCTCCGCGAACGACACGGGTCGTCGGTAGCCTACCGAAGTGCCTCGGCAGGTCCCGTTGCGGGGTGTCATCGAAGGCTTCTACGGACCGCCCTGGTCGCACGCGGCCCGACTGACGGTGCTCGAGTTCCTCGCCGAACGCGGCATGAACGCGTACGTGTACGCGCCGAAGAGCGATCCCAAGCATCGCGAGCAGTGGCGCGCCGCGTACGACACCGACGAGATCGACGGTTTCCGCGAGCTCGCGGACCACGCCTCCGGGCTCGGCACCCGATTCGGTTTCGCGCTCTCCCCCGGCCTCGACATCGACTACGGATCCGATCGCGATCGTCACGAGCTCGTCGACAAGCTCGCCCCGCTGCTCGACGCGGGCGTCGACTGGATCGTGCTCGCGCTCGACGACATCCCGAACCGCCCGGGCTTGGCCGAGGCCCAGGCCGACCTCACGACCTGGCTGCTCGAGGCTCTGCAATCCCGGCGGCAGGGGGCGCACCTGTCGCTGGTCCCCACCGAGTACGTCGGCACCCGGCCGACCTCGTACCTCCGGGGGCTGGCGGCGGGCTTGCCGCCCGACGTCGACGTGATGTGGACGGGCCCGACCGTCTGCTCACCCGTCGTCCGCGCCGACGACGCCCGCGCCTGGGTGGAGGCGCTCGCCGGGCACCGCGCGGTGCTGTGGGACAACTATCCCGTCAACGACGGCATGATGGCGGGCTCGCTGCACCTCGGGCCGTACCGCGGCCGCGAGCCGGAGCTCACCGACGAGCTCGACGGGGTGCTGTGCAACCCCATGCTCCAGCCGCACGCGTCGCAGGTTGCGCTGGCTACCGCCGCCGACTTCCTGTGCGAGCCACGACAGTACGACCCCGAAGCGTCGTGGTCGCGTGCAATCGCGGCCGTCGGCAAGTCACGAGCGCCGGCCCTCCAGGCGCTGGCGGTGGCGTGCGCGGACGGACCGTTACTGCCGCCTGTACATCTCGAGGCGCACGCACTGGTAACGGCGTTGGTCGACGCGGCCGCCGGTCCGGACTGGCCCGTTGCAGTGTGCGCGCTCCGCGATCACCTCGCGGCGGTCCAGGACGCCGGACGCGCGTGGGCCGACGCTCGCGATGACCCGCTCGGGGCCGAGCTCGAGCCGTGGCTCGCCGCCGCGGCCACCGAAGCTGAGGCCGGGCTCGCCGCGCTCAGGCTGATCCAGCAGACGTACCCGGTCGCGCGCCTGTCTCGGGACGGCAACGGGAAGGTGTTCCGTCCCGACGCCGAGCTCGCCATGGTGCACGCGTTCGCGGTGGTGTTCTCGTGGAGCGCGGCGCGTCGCGGCGACCACGTGGTGTTCGGCCCGCGCTTCGCGGTCTATCCCGCGGTCGTGCAGCTCGATGACGGCCGGCCCGGTCTCGATGTCGACCTCGCGGTCGTGGAAGGACACTCCGCGATCGATCGGCTCTGCCGCGTCGCGCTCGCGCGCTACCAGGCTTGGGCGCAACGGCCGGCGGACCCGCTCCGGGTCAACGCGGACAACGCCCTCGCGGCCGTCGGGGCCGACGGCACGTTCTACGCACCAGGTGTCCGAGAAGTGGTCATCGAGGCGGGGCCGGACGCAACCCGCCTGTCAGGAGTGGACGCCGCGCTGCCGTTCCCCGACGCACGGCTCGGCTGAGAAGCGCCGCATGCTCTCGGTCGTCATGCCCGCCCACAACGAGGCCGGCTACCTCGAGACCGCGGTGCGCGAGGTCCATGGCGGTCTCCGTGCGCGTGGTCACGACATCGAGGTGCTCGTCGTCGAGAACGGGTCGACGGACGACACGCGGGCGATCGCCCTGCGGCTCGCCGACGAACTGCCATCCGTCCGCGTCTCGTCACGCGCGGTCGCCGACTACGGAGCCGCGCTGCGGGACGGGGTGCTCGCGTCGGAACGCGAGTTCGTGGTCACGTTCGACGTCGACTACTACGACCTCGGGTTCGTCGACCGGGCGCTGGAGCTGCTGGGCGGCGGGGGTGACGCGCCGGTCATCGTGGTCGGGTCGAAGCGCGCGCCGGGTGCGCGAGACGAGCGGGTGTGGCCACGGCGTTTCGTGACGATGGTGTTCAGCGGGCTCGTGCGAGTCGTTTTCTCCCTTTCGGTATCCGATACACACGGCATGAAGGCGATGCGGCGCGCGTCCGTCGAGCCCCTCGTCGCCGACTGCCGGTTCCGCACCGACCTCTTCGACACCGAGCTCGTGATCCGAGCCGAGCGAGCCGGGCTCGTGACCGCCGAGCTGCCGGTGACGGCGCAGGAGCGCCGGCCGTCGCGGACGCCCATCTGGCGGCGAGTTCCCCGGACGCTCGTCGGCATGCTCGAGCTGCGCCTCACGCTCTGGCGCGAAGGACGAAGCGTTGGCCGGAGGTCCGCATGACCTCGGTGATCGCGGCCGCGGGCGTCTGTGCGCCCGGTTCGCCGTCGCCGGGTTGGGTCGCGATCGACGCGGGCGTCATCGTCGAAGCCGGCTCGGGGCAGGTGCCCTCGGGTGCGGTCGACCTGGGCTCGGTGCTGCTCGCCCCGGGGTTCGTCGACCTCCAGGTGAACGGTGTGGGCGACGTCGACTTCGCGACCGCGGACCCCGATGGCTGGCGTCGCGCCGGCCACGCGCAGCTCGGGCACGGCGTCACGGCGTATTTCCCGACCCTCGTGACCGCGCCCCCCGACGAGTACGCGCCTGCGCTCGAGCGCGTACAGGCCGCGCGCGCCGACGCAGAGCATCGGCGGCTCCCCGCGATCGTCGGCGCCCACCTCGAGGGTCCGTTTCTAGGCGGTGCCCCGGGCGCGCACCCGGTCGCTCTCCTCCGGACAGCGGACTGCGAGTGGCTGCGCGGGATCGTCGACGCCTACCCGGATCTCGTCGCAATCGTGACGCTCGCGCCCGAAGCCGATCCCGGGCTGTCGGCAACCCAGATGCTGAACGAACGCGGCGTCACCGTCGCGCTCGGCCACTCCACCGCGACCTACGACGACGCGCGCGCGGCCGCCGACGCCGGCGCCCGGCTCGTGACGCACTTGTTCAACGGAATGGGACCGCTTCATCACCGCGAGCCGGGACTCGCCGGGGCGGCGCTCGACGATGACCGATTGACACCCACACTGATCGCAGACCTCGTGCACGTGCACCCGGCGGCACTCCGCCTCGCGATCGACCGCAAGCCGAACGTGGCTCTCGTCACCGATCGAGTCGCGGTCTCCAGCGGAGCGACCGCAGACGTCGGCACGCCTCGGCTCGCCGACGGGACGCTCCTGGGCTCGACACTCTCCATGGACGCGGCCGTCCGCAACACCGTGGGCCTGGGACTCCCGGTCGAGCGCGCTGTCGAGATGGCGGCAACCGTTCCCGCGCGCGCGGTCGGTCTCGCCGACCGGGGTCACATCGCCGCCGGCGCGCGGGCGGATCTCGTCGCCATCGATCCGGACTCGCTCACGGTCCGCGGGGTCTGGCTCGGTGGCGAGCAGGTCGTCGGTCTTGACGGCCGGTCGAGCTCGCGGACTAGTGGTCGAGCTCGACCTCGGCCTTGACGAGATCGCCCGGCAGCCGGCGGAAGGGGTACGGCAGCAGCCGGTGCCGCTCCCGGTCGTAGAACTTGTGCGGGTGGGATTCCGGGAGCCGGCACAGCACGTGCACCGAGACGCCGTCGACCAAGCCCGGATTGCGCACGCGATGGTGCATCTCGTCCGGCGGGAGAAGGCGCGAGGTCGTCCCCGGCTCGTGGACGACACGCTCGACTTCCTCGAGCACGCAGCCCTCGTCGCCGTCGCCGCCGTCGACGCGTCGGTACCGCGTCTCCTCGTCGAGCCCGGCGACGTAGCCGATGATCCCCCAGCAACCGTGCTCGTGGGTGCCGCTGCTCGTGCCGGGCGGGAACACCACGGCGAGGATGTGGAACCGCTCGGCCGAGTCGCCGTAGAGGAGATGCCCGATCGCGCCACCGTCCGCGTCGGGCTGCGACGCCTCCGCCGGGAGCTCGTCGGCGCGGGCGAGGAACCGGTCCATCGCCGGCCGCATCGCCGCAATCGAGTCCTCCTCCGACAGATCTCGGTCGAGGACAGCTGCGACCGCGCCCGCTAGCTCGTCGACAGCGTTCGTCACAGGGCGCAGCCTACGCAGCGGTCCCATCTCGCTAGCCTCAGCGCATGGACATCGTGGCGGCGCTGTTCGTCGAGAACCTCAACTTCCGGCAGGTAGCAGGCGGTTCCACGCGCATCGACATCACCGGCGTGTTCTTCTCCGAGCCGGTGGCGCAGTTCCCGGCCCAGGTCACGCCGCACCTCATCGTGCTCGTGCGGGCGCCGGCCGAGGACAGCGGCATGGGGACCCTCGAGGCGATCTTCACGCGCGACGGCGAGGAGATCGCCCGCAACGCCCAGCAGTTCTCGGTCGAGCCGGGAAAGTTCGGCTACCGGCTCGTGCGGCCCGAGCTGGACTTCCCCGAGCCGGGCACGATCGAGGCGCGGTGCACGATCACCGAGTCCGGTTCCAGCGTCGTCGTCCCGCTGACTGCGATCGCCGCGCCATGACCGCGTTCGCGTCGGCGCTCTCGCAGCATCCGCTCGCAACCCAGGCGCTGGGCGAGGTGGCGGGCGAGATCCTCGAGCAACTCGGCGGCGAAGGGTGCGACCTCGCGGTGTGCTTCGCGTCCGCCCAACACGTCGGCGCGTTCGAGGACATGGCGCCCGCTCTGCAAACCGTCCTCCAGCCCCGCGTGCTCATCGGCGGGACGGCGGTCGCAGTCGTCGGCGGATCCCACGAGATCGAGGAGACGCCCGCGCTCAGCGTGTTCGCGGCCCGCATGGACGGGACCGAGCTGACACCGGTCACGCTCCGGATCCCGCGCTGACCGGGTGGCCGTCCCTCGACCGACCGCCCGGGAGCCTCCTGCTGTTCGCCGACCCGTTCACGTTCCCGGTCGACGCGTTCCTCCAGCGGGTCAACCGCGACCTCCCCGGTCTGCAGATCATCGGCGGGCTGGCGTCCGCCGCCGGGAGCCCGGGCGGCAATCGCCTCGTGCTCGACGACCGCGTGGTGGAGGAGGGCGCGGTGGGCGTGTTCGTCGACGGCGGGATCGAGGTCCGCACGCTCGTGTCGCAGGGATGCCGCCCGATCGGTCGTCCGTACGTCGTCACCGCTGCCACCCAGAACCTCGTCGAGGAGCTCGCAGGCAAGCCCGCAGTCGAGCGGCTACAGGAGCTGGCGGCCGCCGCCACGCCCGAGGAGCGCGAGCTGCTGCGCGGCGGCCTGCACGTCGGGCTGGTCGTCGACGAGCACAAGGCCGAGTTCGGCCGCGGTGACTTCCTGGTGCGCAACCTGCTCGGAGCGGACGAGAGCTCGGGAGCCCTCGCGGTCGGCGAGAGCGTGTCCGTCGGACAGACGGTGCAGTTCCATGTACGAGACGCCGGCGCCGCCGACGAGGACCTGAAGGAGCTGCTCAGCACGGCCGACGCCGACGCCGCCCTGCTCTTCACCTGCAACGGGCGGGGCCGCCACCTCTTCGCTGTGCCCGACCATGACGCCGGGCTGGTCGAGAAGCTGCTCGGACCGATCCCGCTGGCGGGAGCGTTCTGCGCCGGCGAGATCGGGCCCGTCGGCGGGCGCAACTTCCTCCACGGGTTCACGGCCAGTCTCGCGTTGTTCGCGTGACTTCTCGCCGGGGTACGCGAAGGTTCGCGGATGTCGGCATACCCTGAGCGAAGCGGAGGTAGGGCATGACTGCTGACCCGGTCACGACACCGTCAGGCAGCGCCGGCGACGTTCCCGAGGAGCTCGAGCGGCGCGCCATCGACGTCATTCGCGGCCTGTCGATGGACGCCGTGCAGAAGGCGAACTCCGGGCACCCCGGAACGCCGATGGCGCTGGCGCCGCTCGCGCACGTGCTGTTCACGCGCATCCTGCGCTACGACGCCGCCGACGCCGACTGGCCCGACCGCGATCGGTTCGTGCTCTCGGCGGGCCACGCGTCGATGCTCCTCTACTCGATGCTGTACCTCACGGGATACGGCCTCGAGCTGGCCGACCTCGAGCAGTTCCGCCAGTTCGGGTCGCGCACGCCCGGCCACCCCGAGCACGGGGACGCACCCGGGATCGAGGTGACGACGGGACCCCTGGGCCAGGGCTTCGGGAACGGCATCGGCATCGCGATGGTCGAGCGGCACCTGCGCGAGCGCTTCGGGGCCGAGGTGTGCGACCACCATGTGTTCGCCTTCTGCTCCGACGGCGACCTCGAGGAAGGGGTGAGTCACGAGACGGCGTCCCTCGCCGGTCACCTCGGATTGGGTCGTCTCGTCTACGTCTACGACGACAACCACATCTCGATCGACGGCCCGACGGAGCTCTCGTACTCGGACGACGTGCGGTCGCGCTTCGAGGGCTACCACTGGCACGTCGTGCAGCTCGGCGAGGTCTCCGAGGATCTCGACGCGCTGGAGCGCGGGCTGCGCGAAGGCCTCGCCGTCGACGACCGCCCCACGCTCCTGATCCTGCGGAGTCACATCGGCTACCCGTCACCGACGTACACGGACACCGCGCACGCGCACGGCAACGCACTCGGCGCCGACGAGGTCGCGAAGGTGAAGGAGATCCTCGGCATGCCGCCCGAGGACTTCTGGGTCCCCGACGACGTGCTCGACTTCTACCGCCGCGCGGGCGCCCGCGGGCGCCCGGCGCGCGAAGCGTGGCGGGAGCGCGTCGCCGCGTTCCGCGAGGCGGACGCCGACCGGGGCGAGGAGTACGCCCTGATGGTCGCCGCGCGCGGGCGCGACGGCTGGGAAGCGAAGCTGCCGACATGGGACGCCGGTGAGGAGGTCCCCACCCGGAAGGCCTGCTCGGCGGTGCTCGACGCGATCCTCGACGTCGTGCCCGGGTTGATCGGCGGCGGCGCCGATCTGACCGGCAACACCGGGACCGCGCTCAAGGCCGACTCGCCGATCACGCGCGACGACTTCACGGGGCGGCAGCTGCATTTCGGTGTGCGCGAGCACGGGATGGGCTCGATCATGAACGGGATGGCGCTGTCCGGCGGCGCGCTGCCGTTCGGCGGCACGTTCTTGATCTTCAGCGACTACGAGCGGCCCGCCGTGCGCCTCGCGGCCCTGTCGGGAGCGAAGGTCGCGTTCGTGTGGTCGCACGACTCGGTCGGCCTCGGCGAGGACGGCCCGACGCACCAGCCGATCGAGCACTTGATGGCGCTGCGCGCGATCCCGCGACTGCGCGTGATCCGCCCCGCCGACGCCAACGAGGTGCCGCAAGCGTGGCGCGTGCACATCGACGGCCAGGGGCCGACCGCGATCGTGCTCACCCGTCAGAACGTGCCCGTGCTCGGGGCGACGGCCGAGCGCGCACCCGACGGTGTGCCGCGCGGCGCGTACACGCTCGTCGACGAACCCGGTGATCGGCCTGACCTCGTGCTGATCGGGACGGGCTCCGAGGTGCACCTGTGTGTCTCGGCCTGCGAGGAGCTCGCCGCAGACGGACTCGGCGTGCGCGTCGTCTCGATGCCGTCGTGGGAGCTGTTCGCCGAGCAGCCCGATTCGTACCGCGACCAGATACTGCCGCCCGGTGTGCCGACGCTCGCGGTGGAGGCCGGCGTGAGCCTCGGCTGGGACCGCTACGCCGACGACGTGCTCGCGATCGACCACTTCGGCGCGTCGGCGCCCGGCGGTGTCGCGCTCGCGGAGTTCGGGTATACACCGGAGAACGTCGTCGCGCGTGCCCGCGCCCTGCTCGCCGTCGACTCCGGAGGGAACACCCGATGACCGTCGTCCGCTCCCCGATCGCCCGCCTCAATGACTACGGCCAGAGCCCTTGGTACGACAACCTCACCCGGGGGCTGATCACCGGCGGCGGCCTGAGCGCCCTCATCGCGGACGACGGGATCCGCGGCGTCACCTCCAACCCGACCATCTTCGAGAAGGCGATGGCTTCCGGCGAGGGGTACGACGAGCAGCTCGGCGGGCTCGCCCGCAGCGCGACCCCGATCGACACGACTTACTGGTCGCTCGTCCTCGACGACATCCGCCACGCGGCCGATGCGCTCCGCCCCACCTACGACAGGCTCGACGGCGCCGACGGGTTCGTCTCCGTGGAGGTTGCACCGGACCGGGCCCACGAGACGGCCGCCACGATCGAGCAGGTGCACTGGCTGCACGACCAGGCCGCGCGCCCCAACGTGTTCGTGAAGATCCCGGCGACCGCGGACGGAATCCCGGCGATCGAGCAGTGCCTGTCCGAAGGCATCTCGATCAACATCACTCTGATCTTCTCGCTGGCGCGGTACGAACAGGTCATCGAGGCCTACCTCGGCGGCCTCGAGCGGTATCTCGAGCACGGAGGCGACGTCTCGCGCGTCGCCTCCGTGGCTTCCTTCTTCGTCAGCCGTGTCGACACCGAGGCGGACCGTCGTCTCCCCGACGGCCACCCGTTGCGAGGGAAGGTCGCGGTCGCCAACGCCAAGCTCGCCTACAAGCTCTTCCGCGAGCGTTTCAGCGGTGATCGGTGGGCTGCGCTCGAAGCACGTGGGGCGCGGCTCCAACGGCCGCTGTGGGCATCGACGTCGACCAAGAACCCTGCGTACTCCGACACGCTCTACGTCGACGAGCTCGTCGGGTCCGACACGGTCAACACGCTCGCGCAGCCGTCCATCGACGCGCTGCGCGACCACGGCGATCCGCAGCCCGACACGATCACGCGCGACGTCGACGGCGCCCAGCGCGTCATGGACGAGTTGGGCGGCGCGGGTGTCGACTACGACGATCTCACCGCCACCATCGAGCGGGAGGGCGTCGACAACTTCGAGCGTTCCTACCGCGACTGTCTCGCGAGCCTCGAGAAGCGAGCCGGCGAGCTCACGAGCTGAGCGCGGCTGCCCCCCGAAGGTGCTCGGCGAGCTCCTCAGGACGTGCGTGCGCGTTGGCGCCGCTCGTAGACGGCATCACGTACGCCGGCACACCACCGAACTCTTCCGGCTGCTCTCCCGCCAACGCGCCCGGGTCCACAGCGGCGCGCCAGCCCGTGAGCCCGACGAAGCACACGGCGCCGGGCTGCAGCCACCGCACGAGGCGCTCGACCCGCGCCGCGCCGTCGCGGTACTCGGCGATCGACAACTCGCGCGCGCCCGTCGTCGCCCGCTTGACGAGGTCGGTCATGCCGACGCCGTGGCGCACAAGGGCGTCGACGGGGTCCCGATCGCGGTCCAAGAGCCCGGCGGCGACCGCTGCGGGCCAGAACCGGTTGCCTGGCCGGGCGTACCCGACGCCGACGTCGGCGGCGTAGATGCTCGGGTTCAGCCCGCAGACGAGCAATCGCATCCCGGGTCCGACGGTGTCGGGGAGCGTTCGCCCGCGACGCGCCCTCACCCGGATCCACTCCTCCTCGAGGTCGACGTCGTCGACGATGAAGCCGGCGCCCGCCACCACGTCGCGCAACGGCTCCGGTTGCCACTCGGCGAAGAACCGCCCGGGGAAGTCGTCACCGGGACGCGCTCCTTCGCGGTCGCCGCGTCGGACGTCCAGGTACAGCAGCGAGTCCACCGCCGTCGCCCGGTGCAGATCCGCCAGCGCCATCGGCAGGCGGACGCGTGGGACGTGCGAATAGCTGGCCCGCGACCACGCGCCACCAAGGCCTCGAGAGCGGAGCGGGAGCGCCTCGAGGTCCGCTTGCACGTACCACGCACTCGGGGCGGCGTCGGCGGCGAGCTCGAGCATCGACCATGCCGCGTCGAGCGCGACCACCTGGGCACCGAGCGCGTCGACGTATCCCCCGGCGCCGCATCCGATGTCGGCTCGGATCACGCCCGGCGACATCGCAGCGCGAAACCGCGCCGCGTCGGCGAGCCGCCGCGGTGTTCGCCGGTCCCGCCATCGTCGAGCGTGCTGCTCGTAGACCGAGACGGTCTTCCGTTCCACGGCCTTATGATCGCCCGAAACGGTCAGCCGACCGGTGAGGCGCGCCCATGACCGACGTGAACGGCGACGCGGTGGCAGTGTCGACGGCGTTCGTCGTCTTTGGGGCGACGGGTGACCTGGCGCATCGCAAGCTCTATCCCGCGGTGGCAACCCTGGCCGCGCATGGCCAGCTGCCCCGGAACATGGTGATCGTCGGTGTCTCCCGGACGCGCATGAGCGACGAGGACTTCGCCACCGAGGTCCGCAACGCGGTCGCGAAGGCCGACGACGGACGACAAAGCGCGCTCGACGAGCGCGACATCCACTACCGCTACATCCCCGGTGCATTCGACGACGACAAGACGTTCCACAAGCTCGCCTCGGTGCTCACCGACTGCGACGCGCGCTACGGAACGTCCGGCAACGCGCTCTACTACCTCGCGACGATCCCTCAGCTGTTCGGCAAGGTCGCAGCCGGGCTCGGACGGGTGGGGCTCGCCGAGGAGGTGCCGGCCACGTTTCGGCGGATCATCGTCGAGAAGCCGTTCGGACGCGACCTCGAGTCATCGCGTGCTCTCGACGAGGAGCTGCACGAGTACTTCCAGGAACACCAGATCTTTCGCATCGACCACTATCTCGCCAAGGAGACCGTCCAGAACATCCTTGCCCTGCGGTTCGCGAACACGATCTTCGAGCCGCTGTGGAACCGCCGGTACGTCGACCACGTACAGATCACGGTGGCCGAAGACCTCGGCGTCGAGCATCGGGGCACGTTCTACGAGCAGTCCGGCGCGCTGCGGGACATCGTGCAGAACCACCTCCTCCAGGTGCTCGCACTCACCGCGATGGAGCCGCCGGCATCGTTCGACGCCAACGCCATCCGCGACGAGAAGGTCAAGGCGCTCCGGTCGATCCGTCCCCTGCAGCCGGACGACCTCGCTCACCTCGTCGTACGCGGCCAATACGCCCGCGGCGAGGTCGGCGGGGTGGACGTCCCGGGATATCGCGACGAAGAGGGCGTCGCGCCGGACAGCGCGGTCGAGACCTATCTCGCCATCCAGCTCGACGTCGACAACTGGCGCTGGGCCGGCGTCCCGTTCTACCTCCGGACCGGAAAGCGTCTCCCCCACCGCGTGACCGAAGTCGCGCTGCGTTACAAGAAGGTGCCGTTCCTGCCGTTGCCGCCGGGCGCCGTCGATTCGGTCGAGCCCAACACGATGGTGCTTCACATCCAACCCGACGAAGGGATCACGCTCGAGTTCGCCGCGAAGGTGCCGGGTTCGCCATTCCGCGTGCGCGGCGTGGATCTCGACTTCCGGTACGGGCGCGCGTTCGCGGAGCAGGCCCCCGAGGCGTACGAGCGTGTCCTCGGCGACGCATTCCTCGGCGACGCAACCTTGTTCATTCGGGGAGACGAGGTGAACCAGGCGTGGCGGGTCGTGCAACCGCTGATCGACGCTTTCGACGCCGGGACGATCCCGCTGTCCTTCTACCGGGCAGGCACGTGGGGACCCGACGAGGCCGACGACCTGCTCGCGCAGAGCTACGGCGACACGTGGCGCACGCCATGAGCCTCCCGGGTGAGCTCCGCCTCGTCGATCATGTCCCGCAGGCGTTCTCGGCGCTCTTCGTCGAGGAGGCGCCGGGCTCGCTCGTGCTGTCGGGTGGCTCGACTGCCCGGGAGTGCTACGAGCTGCTGGCGGTCGCCGACTTCGAATGGAGCGAGGTCGACGTGTTCTTCGGCGACGAGCGGTGGGTGCCCGTCGGCGATCCCGAGTCGAACGAAGGCGTCGCCCGGCACGCGTTCCTGGACCAGGCGTTGCCGCGCAACATCTACTCGATGCGGCACGCGGGCGACACGGTCGAAGCGGCCGCCGACGCGTACGACCGTCTCCTTCGCGACTACGGCCCCCTCGACTTCGTCCACCTGGGGCTGGGCCCAGACGGGCACACCGCCTCCCTGTTCCCCGGATCTCCGGCGGTCGACGAGCGCGACCGGCTGGTCGTGGCGACCGGCGACGAGCTCCACCCGCATCCCCGGCTGACGCTGACGTTCCCCGCGCTCGCCCAGTCCCGACTGGCCGTGTTCACCGTGGCCGGCGAGGAAAAGCGCGAGGCTCTCAAGCGCGTCAAGGCCGGTGACGACCTGCCCGCCGCGCGCGTCTCGGCCGGCCGCGTGATCTGGCTCGTGGACGAGGCCGCCAACGGCTAGGGCTTCGCACCACGAGGCCGTCGGGGACCGCTCGCGGGCCGCCTAGGCTTCGCACATGCTCAGCGCGGCGGAGGCCCGGGCACTGGTGGATGCACCCGTCGCGGACCTCGTCGCCGAGGCCGGTCTCGTCCGCGACCGTGGGCACGGCGATCGGGTCACGTTCTCGCCCAAGGTCTTCATCCCGCTCACGATGCTGTGCCGCGACCGCTGCGGGTACTGCACGTTCGCCAAGCCACCGGCCCGGCTGGAATCGCCCTACCTCAGCCTCGACGACGTCCTCGACATCGCCCGCAAGGGCGCAGCGGTCGGCTGCCACGAGGCGCTCTTCACGCTGGGCGAAGCGCCCGAGGAGCGCTACCCCGCGGCCCGCGAATGGCTGCACGCGCACGGCTTCGATTCCACCGTCGACTACCTCGTCGACGCGTGCCGGGCCGTCCTCGACGAGACCGGACTCCTGCCGCACGCCAACGCGGGCGCGCTCCCCCGCCACGAGCTCGAGCGGCTACGGGCGGTGAGCCCGTCGCAGGGGATGATGATCGAGACGCTCGCCGCGCGGCTCGGCGAACCCGGCGGGCCGCACCACGGTGCGCCCGACAAGACGCCGGCACGCCGTCTCGCCACCCTCGAGGCCGCCGGCGAGGCGCGGGTGCCGTTCACGACGGGGATCCTCGTGGGCATCGGCGAGACGCGCGACGAGCGCATCGAAGCCCTGCTCGCCATTCGCGACAGCCACGGGCGCCACGGTCACGTCCAGGAAGTGATCGTCCAGAACTTCCTGCCGAAGCCGGGCACCGCGATGCACCACCACGATGCCTGCGACCGCGACGAGTTCGTCTGGACCGTCGCGGCCGCGCGTCTCGTGCTCGGCCCCGCCATGCACGTGCAGGGGCCGCCCAACCTCAGCGACGACCTGGGCGCGCTCCTCGCCGCCGGCATCGACGACTGGGGTGGCGTCTCACCCGTGACCATCGACCACGTGAACCCCGAGCGGCCGTGGCCGGCACTCGATCGGCTCCGCTCGGCCACCGAGGCTGCGGGGAAAGTGCTCGCGCCGCGCTTGACCGTCTATCCCGAGTACGTCCACGACTCCGACAAGTGGCTCGACACCGACGTGCGGTTCCCCGTCCTGCTGCGCTCCGACTCCGAGGGCCTGGGTCGCGAGCACGCGTGGTCGGCGGGCGGCACCGAGCCCCCGCCCGTGCTCCTGGACGCAGCCGCGCCGGCGCGCGCCGGCGGTCCCGTCGGTGAGGTGCTGGCGGGTGTCGCGGCCGGCGAGGAGATCGGCGTCGACGAGCTCGTGACCCTCCTGTCGGCGCGCGGCCCCGAGCTCGACCGCGTGTGCGAGGTCGCCGACGAGCTGCGCCGGGACGCGGTCGGCGACGTCGTCACGTTCGTCCGCAACCGCAACATCAACTACACGAACATCTGCACGTTCAAGTGCCGGTTCTGCGCGTTCTCGAAGGGTCCGCTGTCGCTGAACCTGCGGGGCGATCCGTACCTGCTCGATCACGAGGAGATCCAGCGCCGGGTGGTCGAGGCGGTCGAGTGCGGAGCGACCGAGGTGTGCCTCCAGGGCGGGATCCACCCCGACTTCGACGGCGATTACTACCTCTCGGTCGCGCGCGCGGTGAAGGAAGTCGCGCCGCAGATCCACGTGCACGCGTTCACGGCGCTCGAGGTGACCGAAGGCGCTCGACGGCTCGACATGCCGTTGCGCGACTACCTGCTGCTCGCCAAGGACGCCGGGCTCTCGACGCTTCCCGGCACCGCGGCCGAGATCCTCGACGACGAGGTGCGCGCCGTCATCTGCCCCGACAAGGTGACCACCGACGAGTGGCTGGAGACGCACCGGATCGCGCACTCGATCGGGCTGCAGTCGAACATCACGATCATGTTCGGCCACGTCGAGCGCCCCGTCCACGTCGCCCGGCACATGGTTCGTACCCGGGACCTCCAGAAGGAGACGGGCGGGTTCACCGAGTTCGTGCCGCTGCCGTTCGTGCACATGGCCAGCCCGATCTTCCTCCAGCGGAGAGCCCGCCCCGGCCCGACGTTCCGCGAGGCGCTCCTCATCCATGCGGTGGCGCGCATCGCGTACCGCGGCTGGATCGACAACATCCAGGTCTCGTGGGTGAAGATGGGCGTCGAAGGCGCGCGTCAAGCCCTCCGCGCCGGCGCCAACGATCTCGGTGGGACGCTCATGGACGAGAACATCTCGCGGGCCGCGGGCGCCAGCCACGGCCAGGAGCTGGACGAGGCCGAGTTCCGTGAGCTCGTCGAGCCGCTGGGCCGGACGCTCGAGCAGCGGACGACGCTCTACGGGCGCGTCACGACGGTCGGGCGGCGCCTTCGCCCGCCCGACGAGGAGCACACGCACGGCAACGGCCACACCGCACCCGTGTCGTTCGTCCCATCGGTCCCGGCATCGCGCGCATGAGCGACCCGGGATTCGACGTTCTCGGCATCGGGAACGCGCTCGTCGATGTCATCACCTCCGTCGACGACGCCTTCATCGAGAGCCATGATCTCGCCCGCGGCGCGACCACGATGGGCGAGCTCGATCGCGTCGACGCCGTCTACGCCGACCTGCCCCCGGCGCAGGAGATCTCGGGCGGGTCGTGCGCCAACACGATCGCCGGCCTGGCGTCCTTCGGCGCCCGCGTCGCCTTCGTGGGACGCGTCCGCGACGACCAGCTCGGCAAGGTGTACACGCACGACCTGCGGTCGCTGGGAGCCCACTTCGACGTGCCGCCCGCGACCTCGGGGCCGGCCACCGGCCGCTGCCTCGTGATGGTGACGCCCGACGCGCAACGGACCCAGTGCACGTACCTCGGCGCGTCGAGCTTCCTCGGTCCGGAGGACGTGGACGCAGCCGTGGTCGCCCGGGCGCAGGTGACCTACCTCGAGGGGTACCTGTGGGACCAGCCCCCGGCAAAGGACGCGATCCGGCACGCCGCCGCGTCGGCTCGCGGCGCGGACCGTCTGGTTGCGCTCACGTTGTCGGATCCGTTCTGTGTCGACCGCCACCGGGACGAATTTCGCGTGCTCGTGGAGGGTGAGGTCGACGTGCTGTTCGCCAACGAGGCCGAGATCTGCTCGCTGTACGAGGTCGACGAGTTCGACGACGCGCTGCAGCGCGTCCGCCGCCACTGCCAGGTGGCGGCGCTGACGCGGAGCGAGCTCGGGTCGGTGGTCGTCGCCGGCGACGACGTGCACGTGATCGACGCGTCCCCCGTCGACCGGCTGGTCGACACGACGGGTGCGGGCGACCAGTACGCGGCCGGTTTCCTGTACGGGCTGACCCGCGGTCACGACCTCGCCGTGTGCGGGCGGCTCGGGTCGGCCGCCGCCGCCGAGGTGATCTCCCACTTCGGCGCCCGGCCGGAGGTGTCCCTCGCGGACCTGGCGGCGACGGTCATCCCGTAACGAGCGGACGCGTCATACCCTCGGAGGATGGCCCGACGCCCCCGCTACCGGACCGGTGACGCCGAGCTCGACGCCGCCGTCACCGCCCTCGTCGAGCAGGCCGACGCCGAAAATCCCGACCTCATCTTCGAGCTCGTCGTGTCGGCCGTACGCCTGGCGCGCGACCGAGCCGACCGCGGTGATCTCAAGATCGCCAACGCCGCGCTCAAGGAGATGCGGCACGCCTTTCACGTGTTCGCGCCGTACCGGAGCGAGCGCAAGCTCGCCATCTTCGGATCGGCGCGGACCGAAGCCGACGATCCGCTCTACGACCAGGCACGGCGCCTCGCGACCGCGATGGCCGCGTACGACTGGATGATCATCACCGGCGCCGGACCCGGGATCATGGAGGCCGGCCTCGAAGGCGCCGGAGCCGACAACGCGTTCGGGGTGAGCATCCGCTTGCCGTTCGAGGCGTCGACGAGCCAGTTCATCGCGGCGGGCGACCCGAAGCTCGTCAACTTCCGGTACTTCTTCACCCGCAAGCTCGAGTTCGTGAAGGAGGCGCACGGATTCGCCATGCTCCCGGGCGGGTTCGGGACGATGGACGAGACCTTCGAGCTCCTCACGCTCGTCCAGACCGGTAAGTCGCAGCCGGCGCCCATCGTCCTCCTCGACGTGCCGGACGGGACGTTCTGGGCGTCGTGGCGGAGCTTCGTCGAGCAGGAGCTGGTCACGAGCGGCTACATCGACAAGCGCGACCTCGACCTCTTCCTGATCACCGACGACGTCGAGCTCGCCGTCGACGAGGTCACCGGCTTCTACGCCAACTACCACTCACAGCGGTTCGTCGACGGCCGCCTCGTCCTCCGCCTACAGCACGCACCGGACGACGCCACCCTCGACGCGCTGTCCGAGGAGTTCGCCGACATCGTCGTGCGCGGGCGCATCGAGCAGATCGAGGCGACGGACGCCGAGCAGGCCGATGGCGACAACGTCGGCCTCGAGCGGATCGCGTTCCGGTTCGACCGCCACGGCTTCGCCCGGCTCCGCACGCTGATCGATCGCCTCAACGGACGCGAGCCGCGTCGCTGAGCTTCAGGCGTCCTCGGCCCCGGATGCCAGGGCGTGGATGGCGCGTTCCACCGCCCGCCGCGCCTGGTGCAGCCGCTTCTCGCCGGCGGCCGCGCCCTCGTCGCCGCCGGCGGCGGCCTCGAGGCGCTCGTACGCGAGATCGCGTAGCGACTCCTCGATCGTTCGCAGCTGCGCCACGAGCCCGTCCACGGCGTCAGACATCGAGCGCCTCCGCCAGGAGGTCGGCCGGGTGGCGAACATCGAGCCCGGCCGCGCCGAGGTGCATCGCGCACCCCGGGTTCGCCGACGCCACGATCGCGTCCCGCTGCCCGCCGGCGGCGCGCTCGATGGCGGCCACCTTGCGGTCCCGGATGTCGCCGGACAGCTCGGGCTGGAGGGCGTTGTACGCACCGCCGGCGCCGCAGCACAGTCCGTCGTCGTCGGTATCCACGGTCTCGTACGCAGGCGCGAGTACCGCACGGACCGCGCTCGCGGCCTTCTGCACGTGGCGCAGGTGACAAGGGTCCTGCACGACGACGAGCTGCCCCGTCCGTCGAACAGGGACCTGGCCTCGAGCCGCGAGCCACTCGGAGAAGTCCTGCACGCGCGCTGCGAACGCACTCCCTTCTGGTGTCCCCAAGAGCCGGCCGTAGTCCTTCATCGCCGCGCCGCAGCCCGCGCTGTCGACCACGACCGGCGCATCGCCGGGCATCGACGCGACGACACGGCGCGCGAGCCGCCGCGCCTCCTCGGTCCGCCCCGCATGCGTGTGCAGCGCACCGCAGCAGTCCGCGCCCCGGCGTGGCAGGGCGGACCGCGCGCCGGACGCCTGCATGACGCGCAGCGCGGCTCGATGCGTGCCCCGCTGCCAGGCATCCATGACGCACCCCGGGAACAAGTACGCGTCCGCGTCTTCGGCCGCTGCCGGCACCCGGAGCGGCCGCACCAGCTCGCGCATCGAGATCCGCGGTATCGAGAATCGCTTCGGTACGAGGTGCAATCGCTGCGCCACGGCGAGCATCCACGACAGCGCCACGAGCAGCCAGTGGCGCGGGAGCACGAGTCGGTAGCCGAGCCACTCGGCGAACCGGCGCGACCACGGTCGTGCCATGGCACCGACGAGGGGCACACGGCCTCGCACGCGCGGCACTGCACGCACTCCTCCATGTACCGCTCGAAGGTGGCGTCGAGCGGCGCGCCCTGGAGGTCGACGGCCTGCATGGCGGCGATCCGACCGCGCGGCGAGGCGGTCTCGAAGCCGGTCACCCGGTACGTCGGGCAGTGCGGCAGGCACAGGCCGCACGCCACACAGGCGACGAGCTCGTCCTCGTCGAGGTCCAGCACGCCGGGCGCGTGGGTGCTCATCCGGCGGCGGCCGCGGGCGCCGGAGCGCCGGGAAGCCGGCCCGGCGACAGCTTGCCGGTCGGATCGAGGGCGGCGCGGATCCGCTCCACGATGGCGAGGTTCGGGAGCGGGCCGCCGAAACCGTCGACTCCGGACGCGCCCGCCTCGCGCAGCAGCCACCCCCCGTGCTCGGTCGCGACCGCGCGCGCAGCAACGAGATCCGCGGGATCGTCCGCCGCGACGTGCACGGTGCCGACGCCCACTTCGGCGAGCCAGAGCACACCGTGGACGTCGTCGAGGGCGGGGGCAAGGTCCCGCAGCCGGGACGGTTGCACGGAGATCCGGCCCCGATGCGCGCCCACGGGCCACGGCGGCGCGTCGTCGACCGGCTGGAGCCCGGCAGCCGCCGCTTCGGAGTCGCCGTCGTCGGTATGCCCTTCCAGCAGCACGCGTGTCGTGCGGCCGTCCCAGGTGATGCACGACGGCCGGAACAGCCGCCGCTGCGCCTCGAACGGGTCGCCGGCCGTCTCGAACCAGCGCGCCA
>WNFV01001140.1_pt1 | contig 44686 bp, 40 predicted proteins | sample 5400101 | NCBI WGS metagenome assembly WNFV01 (sample SAMN13153361, study PRJNA577476) | soil metagenome | isolation source: 115 cm soil or saprolite under grassland replicate 1 | place: USA:California | collected 2016-06-15 | reverse complement strand
CCCAGCGCCGCAAGGATCGCTCGCCGGTTCTGCTGCTCGGCGGCCCGCGATATCCCGTAGGCGCGGCCGAACAGCTCGAAGTGCTCGTCGCAGGTCAGGCGCGGGTAGACCAGCGGCTCCTGCGGGCAGTAGCCGAGCCCCCCGGACCGGCTGATCGTGCCGGCGTCGGAGGCCAGTGCCCCGACCAGGATCTTCATCAGGGTGCTCTTGCCGGATCCGTTCTCTCCGACCAGGCCGACCACCTCGCCCGGGTGCAGCATCAGGTCGGCTCCGCGGAGCACGGTCCGGGTACGGCGCAGCGGCCACACGCCGCGTGGGTATGCCTTCTCGATCCCCGACGCGGTCAGCACCGGTGCCGTGGCCTCACCGGTGATCGCAGGTCGGCGTTCGGTGCGGCCCGCCGACGGCGCCATGTGCTGGGCGTTCACAGCTCGACCTCGTTGCTCATAGCAACCACCTTGGTCAGGTGTGGCGGTAGGAAAGGTTGACCATCATGCCGCGTTCGGCGTGATAGACGTTGTGGCAGTGGGATGCCCACTGGCCGGGATTGTTCGCATCGAGCTCGACGGCGAGTGACTGCATGGACCTGACGATGATGGTGTCTTTGCGGGCTCCGCCGTCGGTGATGCCGAAGGTGTGCCCGTGCACGTGCATGGGGTGGAACATCATCGACTGGTTGGAGAACCTCAGCCGTAGCCGTTCGCCCTGCTCGACCGGCAGCGGCGCGCAGGTCGTTCGCGAGCAGCACCTGCCGGCCGAGCTCGGCGGGCCGGATCGACGGCGACGGGACGCGTCCGGCCGAGGTGCGGACGAGGGCCCGGGCCAGGCCGGACTTGCCTTCGGCCGCGGCGACGAGCGGGAAGACGCCGTCGCCCAGGGTCAGCTCGACGTCGAAGCGCTCGCCCATGGCGATCAGCAGTGCATCGGTCTGTTGAGGCTGGACGGCGAAGCCGTCGGTGTGGGTGACGGTGAGGCGGTGGCCTCCGACCGCGACCCGGAAGGCGGTGTCGGAGCCGGCGTTGACGATGCGGAGCCGGACCCGCTGCCCGGGTCTGCCGGTGAACGTGAGCGGCGCCGACGGCACCCGGCCGTTCGCCAGGTAGTAGGGGTAGGACACGTCACCGGCGCCGCCGAGCAGCGGCGAGGTCATCGACCCCATCCCGCCCATCCCGCCCATGCCGTCCATGCCACCCATCGCCGTGCCCGAGCGGGCCAGGGACTCGAGCACCTGGTCGGGGGTGCGGCCGGTGCCGTCGACCCAGTCGTCGAGGACGAGGATCCACTCGGCGTCGTATCGGCCGGGCTCGTCGGGATCGTCGACCACGAGGACGCCGTACAGGCCGCGGTCGAGCTGCACTCCGACGTGCGGGTGGTAGAAGTACGTGCCCGGGTCCGGGACGGTGAACTCGTACCGGAACGCCCCGCCCGGTGTGATCTTCGCCTGGGTGACGTCGGGCACGCCGTCCATGTCGTTGCGCAGGGCAACGCCGTGCCAGTGCACCGTGGTGTCGGCCGGCAGGTTGTTGGACAGGTCGACGCGCAGCCGGTCGCCGGCGCGGCCGCGCAGCAGCGGTCCGGGCAGGCTGTCGCCGTACGCCCAGGTGTCGACCGTCGGGCCGCCGAGGTCGAGGGTCACCGGTCGCGGCGCGAGCCGGGCGGTCACCAGCCGCGCCCCGGCGGCCTGGCGGGCGGCCTCGGCGCGGCGGACCGCCTCGGAGGTCGGCGCCACGGCGGCGCCGCCGCTCCGCCCGCAGGCCCCGAGGGCGAGCACGCCCGCGATGCCCGCGGCACCGCCGAGCAGCCGGCGGCGGGTGAGGTCGTTGGACACAGCGAAGACTCCCCCACGTCTCATCAGCTGCGGCCGCTCAGCAGCTCGCGGCGGCGGTTGTAGTCTTCCTCGTCGATCTCGCCGCGGGCGAACCGCTCGTCGAGCAACTGTCGCGCGTCCTTGCCGCGGTCGTACGGTGTGGACTCGCTACGTCCGGAGCGGATCAACGCCAGCACCCCGGCGGCGACGAGCGCCCAGAACGCGACCAGGGTGACGGTCATCACGATCCAGCCGCCCCATCCCATGCCGTTCCAGTACATCATCGAGATCACGTCCCTTCGTCCGGGAGCCCGTTGGGGGCCTCCCACTGTCAGGGTCGGCTGCCGGCATGGTGGAACGCGGACGCATTCGATGAAGATTCGTTGAAGGTCGGCCGGGTCGCCGGTGTGGCCCGGCGTCGATGGCTGAGGATGGGGCCGTGGCGTATCAGGCGGGGACCCGCAGGGCGCTCGTCGTCGACGACGAGCAGCCGCTGGCCAGGCTGGTCGGGAACTACCTGGAGCGGGACGGCTTCGAGGTGACGCTGGCCTTCGACGGCGAGCAAGCTGTCGCGGTCGCCCGGCAGGTCGACCCGGATGTCGTGGTGCTCGATCTCGGGCTGCCGGGGCTGGACGGCATCGAGGTCTGCCGGGTGTTGCGGACGTTCTCGGACTGCTACGTGATCATGCTGACCGCCCGCAGCGAGGAGGTCGACAAGCTCATCGGTCTGTCGGTCGGCGCCGACGACTATCTGACCAAGCCGTTCAGTCCCCGGGAGCTGATCGCGCGTGTGCACGCGATGCTGCGCCGGCCACGCGCCACGACCGGTTCAGGGCCGGCGGGCGAGGAGCCGCCGCGGGCGTTCGGTGCGCTGAGCATCGACATCGCCGGTCGCGAGGTGTTCCTCGACGGGGAGCCTGTGCAGCTGACGCGTACCGAGTTCGACGTACTGGCTGCTCTCTCGGCCCGTCCGAAGCTGGCGTTCAGCCGCCGACAGCTGATCGAGGCGGTGTGGGGCGACGACTGGTTCGGTGACGAGCACCTGGTGGACGTGCACATCGGTCACCTGCGGCGCAAGCTCATGGACGACCCGGTCGCGCCGCGGTTCGTCCGCACCGTGCGCGGTGTGGGGTACCGGATGGGAGACGGTCATTGACTTCTGACACAGCTCCGGTACGGCGCTGGCGTCCGGCCGGGCTGGCTGCGCGGCTGTTCCTGTCCCAGGTCTTGGTCGTCATCGCCGGAGCGGCAACGTTGTGGGTGCTGGTCGCCGCGGTGGGTCCGCCGATCTTCCGCGCCCATCTGCGCCGTGCCGCGGGTCAGGTCGATCCACAGATGGCTCGGCACGTCGAGGACGCGTTCGAGTCGGCGACCGCGTTGTCGATCAGCGTGGCGGTGCTGGCTGCGCTGCTCGCCGCGGTGCTGCTCTCGGCGTACGCGACCCGGCGCATCGCCAGACCGGTCAACGCACTGGCCCGGGCCGCCGAGCAGGTCGCCGCCGGTCACTACACAGTCCAGGTCCCCTCCCCCGGGCTCGGCAGCGAGTTCAGCAGGCTCGCCGGCGCGTTCAACGTGATGGCCGGACGGCTCGATGCCGTCGAGGCCACCCGGCGACGGCTGCTCGCAGACCTGGCCCACGAGATGCGCACCCCGGTCGCCACCTTGGACGCCTACCTCGAGGCGCTCGAGGACGGCGTCGCCAGCCTCGACAGCGACACCGCCGCAATCCTGCGAGCGCAGACCGCGCGCCTGGCCAGGCTGGCCGAGGACATCGCCGCAGTCTCCCGCGCGGAGGAGGAGCAACTGGAGCTGCATCTCGAGCCCGTCGACCCCGGCGAGCTGATCAGGGCCGCGGTGGCGGCAGCCGCGGACAGGTTCGCGGCCGGGGGCGTCACCCTTGTCGGACACGCGGCGGATGACGCCCCGCGGGTGGTCGTCGACCGCGAACGGATCGGGCAGGTGCTCGGCAACCTTCTCGACAACGCGCTGCGGCACACCCCGCCCGGCGGTACCGTCACGGTCGGCGCTCGACCTGGCGAGCGCGGTCTGGTCACGCTGAGCGTGACGGACACCGGGGAAGGGATCCCCGCTGAGCACCTGTCGCGCATCTTCGAACGGTTCTACCGCGTCGACGCGGCAAGGGACCGCGCCCACGGCGGGTCGGGCATCGGGCTCACCATCGCCAAGGCCCTGGTCGAAGCGCATGGCGGCCGGATCAGCGTGACCAGCTCCGGTCCCGGCGCCGGCTCGACGTTCACAGTGCTGCTGCCGGCCCACACCGACCTCGCCTGACACTGCTTCGGGGTGGCCGCTGGTCGGCGGCCACCCTCGCGGCGATCAGGAGTCGTGCCGGTGCGCGGGATCGATGTCCCGTACGGCGTCGTGGCGCCTGTCGTCCGTCCGGCCCCGGTCTTGTCCCCCGCCGTGGTCGCGGTGATCGCCGTGGCCGCCGTGGCCGCCCATCATGAACACCATCATCAGCGGGCACGCCAGCGCGACCGCCAACGTCAGCGCGGTCTGGAGGGACACCCCGGCCAGCAGCAGTACGCCGAACAGGCCCGCGGCGCCGACCAGCATGTACTTCAGGTGGTTGCCGCTCATCCTTCTCATCTCCCCTGCTCACCGACATCCAACGCCGGTGAGCTCGTTACGCACGACTCGGTAGGTCTCGGGGTCGATCTCTCCGGTTGCGAGCCGGCGGTCCAGCTCGATCCCGGCATCGCGCAGGGGCTCGTCGGAGGGGAAGAGTCGCGTCACCGCCCAGACGATGACACCGAGCAACAGCGCCCAGAACCCGATCATCAGTACCCAGCCGCCGACCCCCATGCCGGTGCACAACCCGGTTCCGAACATCCGGCTCACCTCCACCGATCCACGCCTTCTGCGTCCCAGTGACAAGACTCGCCGGACGGCATGGAGGTACGACGTGCCGAACGGTGAAGATTCCCTGAAGCCCCCGCCGCCCCCATCCCTGGTGATCGTCGGTCATCGCTGAACTTGGTGCTCCGACGGGCGCAAGTCCCGCGGACGAGGGACGGTCGGCACTAACCCCATGGGGGTATGTGTGGGGAAGGTTGAAGCAGGCCGTTCGATACTTCTGCAGGGAGTTCGTCATGAGCGTCGCCGACATCGTCGTCCTAGTCGGCGCCGCCCGCGTGGAGGGCGGGGTGCAACGGGTCGAGGTGACCGTCCGCGGTGGGTACAGCCCAGACGTGATCCGGGTCCGGCAGGGCGTGCCCGCCGAGCTGGTCTTCGACCGACAGGAGAGCGGGGACTGCACGTCGAGGGTGGTCTTCCCGGATCTCCAGCTGAGTGCTGCGCTGCCGGCGTACCAGCGGACCACGGTGCGGCTGACCCCGGGCGAGGCCGGCTCGTTCGGTTTCGCGTGCGGGATGAACATGATCCACGGCAGGCTCGTGGTGGAGCCGGCGCAGGCGGGCGAGGGCCCCGACGACGGCGGTCAGCGGCCCGGGTCGCAGCCGGCGGTCGCGGAACCACCGGTCGCGGGGCCGAGTGAGAGGGCGGCAGCCGAGGCCGAAGCTGTGGAGGCTGCCGAGCGGCGGGCGGAGATCGCGGATCTGACGCGGCGGGTGGTCGTCGGCGCGGTGCTGACTGCCCCGGTGCTGTTCGCGGTGATGGCCGACTCGTTGTTCAACGCCGACTGGGTGCCGTCCTGGTTGCTGAACCACTGGCTGCAGCTGGCGGTCATCACCCCGGTGATGCTGTTCACCGGGTGGCCGATCCACCGCACCGGCTGGCTGACCCTGCGGCACCGCGCCGCCGACATGAACAGCCTCATCACCCTCGGGACGTTCGCCGCGTACGGTTACAGCCTGCTGGTCACCGTCGCCCCGTCTGTGCTGCCGTCCGACGTCCGCGAGGTGTACTTCGAGGCCGTCGGGGTGATCCTCACCCTGATCCTGCTCGGACGGTTGCTCGAGGCAAAGGCCCGGCGAGGCGATCCGGGCGCTGCTGGGCCTGCAGGCGCGTACGGCGCGGGTGGTGCGCAACGGCACAGAGACCGAGATTCCGGTCGAGGACGTGCAGGTCGGCGACGAGGTCGTGATCCGTCCCGGCGAGAAGGTCCCTGTCGACGCCGTCGTTCTGTCCGGATCGTCCGCGGTGGACGAGTCGATGGTCACCGGGGAGCCGATGCCGGTCACCAAGCGCGCCGGGGACATCGTGATCGGGGCCACCGTCAACGGCACCGGGTCGTTGCGGGTGCGTGCGGACAAGGTCGGCGCCGACACGATGCTGGCCCAGATCATCCGGCTGGTGCAGCGGGCGCAGGCGTCCAGGGCGCCCATCCAGCGGCTCGCGGACGCCATCTCGGCGTACTTCGTCCCCGCGGTCGTCGCCATCGCCATCGCGACCTTCGCGGCCTGGTTCGTGGGCGGAACGAGCCCGGCCCTCACCCTCGCGCTGGTGTCCGGGGTCGCTGTGCTGATCATCGCCTGCCCGTGTGCGTTGGGCCTGGCCACTCCGCTGTCGATCATGGTCGGGACCGGTAAGGGCGCGCAGGCGGGCATCCTGATCCGCTCCGCCGAGGCCCTGGAGACGGCGCACCGGCTGGACACGGTTGTGCTGGACAAGACCGGCACCATCACATCGGGAAAGCCGGTGCTGACCGATGTCCGCCTGGTCGGTGACTTCGATGAGCGCGAGCTGCTGGCCCTGGTGGCCGGCGCCGAGGCCGACAGCGAGCACCCGCTCGCCGCCGCGGTCGTCGCCGGCGCCCGTGAGCGCGGCGTGACGCCGGTTCCGGCTGCCGGGTTCGACTCCGTCACCGGCAAGGGTGTCCAGGCCACGGTCGACGGCCACGCACTGCTGGTCGGCAACGCCGACCTGCTGTCCGACGTCGGCATCGACGCTGCGGGCCTGGACAAGATCGCCGGCGAGTTCTCCGCGCAGGGCAAGACGCCGGTGCTGGCCGCGATCGACGGCCGGCCCGCCTGCGTGCTCGCGGTCGCCGACACCGTCAAGGACGACTCCGCCGCCGCCATCTCGGCCCTGCGCGGCATGGGCGTCGACGTGGTCATGATCACCGGCGACAACGCCCGAACCGCTGCCGCGATCGCCGCCCAGGTCGGCATCGAGCACGTGCTCGCGCAAGTGCTGCCCGAGAACAAGGCCGACGAAGTCCGCCGCCTGCAGGCAGGCGGTCGGAACGTGGGCATGGTCGGTGACGGTATCAACGACGCCCCCGCACTGGCCGCGGCCGACGTCGGACTGGCCATAGGCACCGGTACCGATGTGGCCATCGAGGCGGCCGACATCACTTTGATCTCGGGCGCGCTGGGAGGCGTGGTCACCGCGATCCGGCTGTCGCGCGCGACGATGCGCAACATCCGGCAGAACCTGTTCTTCGCCCTGATCTACAACGCCACCGGCATCCCGATCGCCGCCGGCGTGCTGTACCCGTGGCTCGGCGTCCGGCTCAGCCCGATGCTCGCCGCGGTCGCCATGGCCATGTCCTCGCTGTCGGTCGTCACCAACTCCAACCGCCTGCGCCGCTGGCGTCCTGCCCCGCTGCCGGCCGGCGCACCGACCCCGGTCGAACCGCGGGTGGAGGTGCCGCAGCAGCCGGCCGACCGCGGCCACCATGAGCCCACCGGCCACACCGACCCGGTGTGCGGGATGACGGTCACGCCCGGGACCGCCGCCGCGTACCGCGACGTGGACGGCCACCGCTACTACTTCTGCTCGGCGGGGTGCGCCGCCGGCTTCGACGCCGATCCCGGCCGGTACACCACCGCGCCCCGTCACGGCTCGTCCTGACCCGGTACGAGACGCCGTACGAGGAGGTGACCTCGGATGCTGCAGAACGTGGTGACCGCGCTCGTCGCGGCGACGGCCCCGTGCGCGGTCGCTCTGCGCGATAGGGACCTTTGATCCGGTGATGGAGTCTCAAGACCCTGTCGGACCGGTCCGGACGGTCGCACCGTGAGCGGTAGGACTCCATCTTCCACTTGCCCTGTGAGGTTGTGGTGAGGCTCCTCAAGCGAAGTCTTGCCGGACTGGCGGTCGTGCTGCTCGCCCTCGCTGCTGTCCCGGGATCTGCCTGGGCACATGAGGGCGAGGGCACCGAACGCGCGTACGACCTGGTCCGCCAGGCGATCGCGCTGATCGTCAACACACCCGATGACATGGACGCCATCGCCGACAAGATCCACGACGCGATGGAGGCGAAGGACACCTCCGACGTGCAGATCCCGCTGGTCGAGCAGGCCGACAAGGCCATGGAAGACGGCGACATGCACCAGACCCGGGCCCTGCTCGAGAAGTCGATCGGAGCACGGGTCCACACCAGTACCACGGACCCGGTGCCGATCGGAGAGCCGGCCCCCGCAACCGGGTCCGACACCGGAACGGTTGCCGCCATCGACGCGATGCCCGGCCGCAACGGACTCGGCACCGGTGACTGGGTCATGCTCGCGCTGTCGGTCCTCGTCCTGCTGGGTGGCGGCGCGCTCGCCCTGCGCCTGCGCCCGCGTCATCCCGTGAGCCACGACACCGGATCCGAGCCCGTCTCCTCGACAGCGTCGCCCGCATCGGTCCCCGTGACCGCACCCCCGGCCGCACCGGAGCACGCACGGCCCAGCGCCTACCGCCGGACTGTCAACGCGGTCGACGAAAGGCTCGGAATCCAGGCGATCCGGTACCCGGTGCCGGCGCACGCCAACACGATCGCGTACAGCCTCGGTGGGCTGACCGCGTTCGCGTTGCTCATCCTGATCGTCACCGGGGTCGTCCTCGCGCAGTTCTACGACCCTAACCCGGCGGCGGCTAACGAGTCCGTGCGGAACATCGTCGAGAACGTCTACCTGGGCCGCTGGGTGCGCGGCGTGCACTTCTGGGCGGGCGAGGCCATGTACGTGCTGGCGATCCTGCACCTGCTGCGCATCTACTTCACCGGTGGCTACAAGCGGCCTCGCGAGGCGAACTGGCTGATCGGCGTGGCGATGTTCGCGCTGACGATCGGCGCGCTGTTCACCGGCACCGTCCTCAAGTGGGACCAGGAGGGCTTCGAGGCCCTCGGTCACAACCTCGAGATCGGACGGCTGCTGGGTGGCCTGGGCTTCTGGTTCACCACTGGGTTCTCCTCGCACGTGCCGATCCTCATCCGCCTGTACGTGGCGCACGTGTCGATCATCCCCTCGCTGATTCTCGGGCTGCTCGTCCTGCACGCGCTGCTGATCAAGTACCACAAGATCTCGCCGCACCCGAAGAACCCGGACGAGAGCGGTGAGCCGGCCGAGCCGTTCACCCACCACCTCCGCCGGATCGGTGCGCTCGGCCTCGTCCTGCTCGGCGTCCTCGGCGTCCTCGCCGCGATCTTCCCGCCGGGAGTCGGTCCCACCCCGGTCGAGGGCATCGAGGTGACCAAGCCGCCGTGGCTGTACTGGTGGATGTTCACCCTGGAGAACTGGGTCGGGCTCTCCGGCATCCTGTGGGGTGCCGCCGCACTGTTCGCGCTGCTCGCCGCGGCGCCGTTCATCGACCGCAACCCGCGCCGCTACTGGCGACAGCGCCCGGTCGCCGTCAGCATCGGCGTACTCGTCGTCGTCGCGATCATCGTGCTCTCGGTGCTCCAGGCCGTCACCACGCCTGGCCAGCACCTCACGGAGATGTGAGGGCCATGACGCGCGCGCAGCGAAGTCTCGTCATCCTGACCGCGGTGACCATCCTGTCGGCCGGTCTGCTGGCGCAGGCGCTCTCGAGCACGGGCGGCGTCGGCGCCGACGTACTGACCGCCGCCAGCCTGCTGCTGCTGATCTTCAGCGCGACCCTGCTGGTCCGGGTGCTGCAGTTCCTCACCCGGCCGGTACGTCGACCCGACGCGGCCGCGCGCCGCCGTGGGTCGCGATCTCGGTGAGGGGTGGATCACCGTCCCCTCGGTGAGCAGCGCCAGGTCGGTGCCCTCCTCGGCCCGGTCCCGGCTCTGCTCCACGGTGGTCCGGACGAAGTCGTGACCGGTCTCGGCGACCGCCATCTGGACCTGGCCGACCTTCGCCAGCGTCGCCTGTCGAACGCCGCGGATCTCCTACAATCGCCAGGCGAGTCCCCGAGCTGTTCTTCGAGCTGCGCGACGGGCTCGTACACATGAGGCCGATGAAAGGCACAGCACGGCGCGGACGTACCAACGCGGACGAAATCCAACGCGTCGAGCAACTGAGCACGGGCGACAAGGAGCCCGCCGTACAGCGACACGTCGACCGGCGCCCGCGCCGGGTCCCGGATATACAGCCGCAGCACGGCGTCCTCGCCGGCCCGCGCTGGCGGCGTACGTCTGTCCGCCGTACCCGCCCGTCAGCGGTACAGCGCTGGCCGCGATCGCCTCCCAGCCGTCCACGGGGTCCGATCCTGCACTACGACTCGGACAGTCGCAGCCACCCACGCGCCGCCGCGGTGGCGACCCAGGGCAGGGCGAAGAGGCCGCCGAGGCTGAGCACGACCAGGCCCGGCCGCAGCCGATCCACTTCGCCGAGCAGACCACCCACGATCCCGCCGAGCGGACCGGGACCCCAGTCGATCAGGCGGATCACGCCACCGACCCGCCCGAGCAGCTCCGGCCGAACCGTCTGCTGGAGCATCGTCGAGCGCAGGATGATCAGGTACACCACGCCCAGTCCGAGCAGGAACTCCCCGAACGCCACCGTCGCGATCACCAGCGGCGTGGGCCCGGCCGCGAGCGGCGTCAGGATGTTCCCGCCCAGGAGGACGGCGGCCACCACCGAAGTCCACGCCGTACCGAAGCGACGGCTCACCGGCGTCGTGATCACGCCCGCCAGCACCGGCCCGAGCGAGCTCAGCACCGCGACCAGGCCGATCTCGGCGGGCGCCAGGTGCAGCTCGCGTACGGCGTAGAGCACGAACAGCGCGATCACGCCCCACTGGAAGAAGTCGAACGTACCCTTCCCGACCGTCACGGCGAACACCCCGCGCTGGGCCCGGAACGCGGCCCAGCCCTCGCGGAGCGCCAAGCCGATCCCGCCGATCGGCCCCGGCGCGTGCGGGTCGTCGCGCCAGCCGGCGAGTTGCAGCGCGGCCGCGACCAGGAACGACACCGCGTCGACGGCCACCGCGATCGGCGCGGTGAACACCTGCACGAGCACGCCGCCGAGCCCCGGCCCGGCCACGCCCGTGACCGAGTCGCTGAGCGCGACGCTGCTGTTCGCCGCCGTCAGCTGGCGCCGGTCGGTGACGAGCACCGGGACGTACGCCGTGTGGGCCAGCCCGTAGGCGAGCGCGAGGCCGCCCGCCGCGAAGGTCACCAGGTACAGCTGCGGCAACGTGAGCAGGTCCAGCGCGGAAGCGACCGGAATCGTCCCGATCAGCGCGGCCTGGCCCAGGTTGCACCAGAACATCAGCCGTGCCCGGCGGACCCGGTCGACCAGCACGCCGAGGAACAGCCCGAGCACCAGGCTGGGCAGCGCCTCCACCGCGGTCAGTGCGCCCATCTCGCCGGGCCCCGCCTCCAGCAGCAGGACGGCGGTCAGCGGGATCGCGAGCTCGCTGACCTGACTGCCGGCGTTCGACAGCAGCTGCGCGACCCAGAAGAACGCGAACGGCCGGTTGCCCCACACGCCATGGGACATCACGGTACGGCGCACAAGCCCGCGCGGGCCTGCTGTTTTCAACCACGCGAGCCGCGCGGGGGCCGCACCACGTCCGGCCTCGCGGCAGACGACATAGGGTGGCGGGGTGGAGCAGGAGAGCGTCGTCAGCCGGCGGATTCCGTTGAACGGAGCGCAGACGGCGGCGGCGAGCCGGGCCTGGTGGGACGCGAACGCGGATGAGTACCTCGCCGAGCACGGCGAATTCCTCGGCGACGCCCGGTTCGTCTGGTGCCCGGAGGGTGTCGACGAGGCCGACGCCCGGCTGCTCTCTCCGGTCCAAGGCAAGCGTGTGCTGGAGATCGGCTGTGGCGCTGCCCAGTGCTCGCGGTCGCTGGCCGGGCAGGGCGCGGACGTGGTCGGGTTCGACATCGCGCCCGCGCAGTTGCGGATCGCGCGCGAGCTGGACCGTCGTACCGGGAGGTCGGTGCGGACGGTCGCGGCGGATGCGGAGGCGATGCCGTTCGCGGACGGTGTCTTCGACATCGCGTGCTCGGCGTTCGGCGGGTTCCCGTTCGTGGCCGACGCCGGACGGGCGCTCGCCGAGACCGCGCGGGTGCTGAAGCCGGGCGGCCGGCTGGTGTTCTCGGTGACGCACCCGCTGCGCTGGGCGATGCCGGACGACCCGACCGAGAACGGGTTGCGGATCAGCGGGTCGTACTTCGACCGGACGCCGTACGTGGAGGTCGACAGCGACGGGACGCCCGTGTACGTCGAGCACCACCGCACGCTGGGCGACTGGGTGCGGGCGCTCAGCGGCGCCGGGTTCGTGGTCGACGACCTGGTCGAGCCGGAGTGGCCGGCCGGGCACGACCGCGTGTGGGGCGGCTGGGGCCCGGTCCGCGGACGGCTCGTCCCCGGTACGGCGATCTGGATCGCGCACCGGGGACGATGAGTCCGGACTACTCCTGGGCGTATCCGCGGCGGCGGGTCGGAGCCGGCCGGGCCTGCAGGAAGCCGGCCAGCGCGATCAGCAGGATGCCGAGGATCAGCGCGATGAGTGGCGCGACGTTCTTGACCAGGTTGAGCTGGAATGCCTTGTCCTTGTAGCCACCGTCGATCTTGCCGGTGCTCGGGTCCTTCACGCCCTCGACGTTCTTCTTCACGGTCTCGTCGGTGTAGGTGAAGGTGCCGTCGGTCGCGGTCGCGACGGCCTGGCCCTGGTACTGCAGCGTCGAGTACTGCTTGTCGACCGCCTTGATGATCGCGCCGGTGACCGGCTCGACCCAGATCGTCCGGTTGCTCGCGTAGTCGCGGTCCACGTCCACCGAACCGCTGCAGGACAACTTCAGTGCCGAGCACGGCACGCCCTCGATCGTGGAGATCTTCGTGGTCGGCACGGTCTGCTCGAACTTGTACGTCGTCAGGCCGAGGATCTTCTCCTCTTTCTTGAAGTCGATCGGCCAGGCCTGGCGGGTGTTCAACTCCCAGAAGTTGTACCGCTTCTTCTCGGTGCCGAACGGGAACTTCAGCACCAGGCCCTTGTGGCCCTTGAAGTTCGGCTTGCCCTCCGGCGACACGACGTCGTCGTTGTAGTCGCGGTAGTCGTCGCCCGACTCGATCTTGGTCGACAGGTACTCGCTGTTCGCCAGGTCCTTCGGCTTCCAGTCGACGGCCTCGGCGGTGTGCGCGTCCAGCACCATCCGCTCCAGCGTGAACGAGCGCGGCCAGGCGTCGGTCTTCTCGGCGTCGTCCGGCAGCACGTATCCGGGCTTGTCGGTGACGACCGCCATCTCGTAGACGACGACCTTGCGGTCGAGGTCCTTGCTGGCCTGCTCGGACAGCTTCGGGTCGGCCTTCACGTGGCGCACCGCCTCCAGGTCCAAGGTGACCTCGGACAGTTCCTTGACGCCGAAGATGCGTGCGTTCGGCGCGTCGGCCTTCGCCTCCGTGATCTGGTCCGAGGGAGCGACGGCCAGCACTGGATAGGCGTAGAAACGCGCCAGGGCCGCAAAACCAACCAGGAACACACCGCCGGCGAAAAGCACGGCGCGACTACGGTTTCCCACGATCACCCTCCGGTAGACCTTGAATACCGGACGTCTAGGCGGGAAGTCCGGTCTCCCCCGCGGCGGACGTTACCAGGAAGTAGGGCACCTGACCAGGACAGCAGGCCAGCACGGAAGCGAGGTTCCCTGCGCCGGTGCCGTCGCCTACCATCGGGTCACCTCGGCGGACGCTGTCCGCCCGATCACGCCGGAGAACCCGCCCATGTCCGCACGGGAACTTCAGCACCAGGCCCTTGTGGCCCTGGAAGTTCGGCCTGCCATCGGGCGACACGACGTCGTCGTTGTAGTCGCGGTAGTCGTCGGCGTCCTCGATCTTGGTCGAGACGTACTCGCCGTCCTTCGGGTCCTTCGGCTTCCAGTCGACGGCCTCGCCGGTGCGCGCGTCGAGCACCATCCGCTCCTGGGTGAACGACCGCGGCCAGTTGTCGGTCTGCTCGGCGTCGTTCGGCAACACGTATCCGGGCTTGTCGGTGAGCACCGCCATCTCGTAGACGACGACCTTGCGCTTCAGGTCCTTGCTGGCCTGCTCGGACAGCTTCGGGTCGCCCTTGACGTGCCGGACGGCCTCCAGGTCCTGGGTAATCTCGCGGAGTTCCTTGATGCTGAAGATCCGCGCGCTGGGCGCGTCGGCCTTCGCCTCGGACACCTGGTCCGACGGCGCGACGGCCAGTGTGGGATAGGCGTAGAAGCGCGACAGGGCCGCTACTCCCACCAAGAACACACCGCCGGCGAACAGCACAGCGCGACTACGGTTTCCCACGATCACCCTCCGGTAGACCTGAATCCCGGACGTCTAGGCGGGACGTCCGGTCGCCCCCGCGGCGGACGCTACCAGGAAGTAGGGCACCTGACCAGGACGCCCGACCGTGTTCCCTGCACGGCCGCGGTCACCTACCATCGGGCACACATCGGAGGCACCCGCCGCCCGACCTCGCCCGGAGAAACCGCCCTTGTCCGTGACCAGCACCGACGCGTTGTCCGCTGCGCAACGGATGACCACCATCGCCCGCCGATCGCTGGCACGGCCGCAGAACCAGCTACGGGCCGCGCTGATCCTGATCGCCGCCCAGCTCGCCTTCCGGGCCTGGGTGGTGTACGGCGCGTGGTTCTACTTCGACGACTTCGTCTTCATCGGCAAGGCGTACCGGCTGCCGCTGTCCTGGTCGTTCCTGATGGCCGACTACGGCGGCCACCGGATGCCTGCCGGCTTCGCCGTCACCTGGCTCGTGACACGGTCGGCGCCGATGAGCTGGCCGCTCGCGGCGACCGTGATCCTGGCCGCGCAGGCCGTCGCCGGTTACGGGTGCTGGCGGATGCTGCGGATCCTGTTCGGCGACCGGCGGCTCAACCTCGGCTGGCTGTCGATCTACCTGTTCTCGCCGGTGACGGTGACCGCGTTCGTCTGGTGGGCAGCGGCGATCAACCAGCTACCGTTCCAGATCGCGTTCTTCTTCGGCGTCGCGGCGCACGTGACGTACCTGCGCACCCGTGGGTTCCGGCACGCTCTGGCGGCCGCGGCCTGGCTGCTGGTTGGCCTGGCGTTCTACGAGAAGACCGTCCTGCTCGTCGGGGTGTATGCATTCCTGGCGCTGGGCTACTTCGCGTCCGGCTCGATCGTGGCGCGCGTCCGGACGGTCGTTGCGCGCTACTGGCCGGGGGTCGTTGTCTACGTCGGACTGGCCGCGGGCTACGCCGGGCTCTACGTCGCGACCGCCGCTCCTGCCGCCGGTCCCGTTGCGTCCGACGTGCCGTTCTTCGACGTCGGCGTGAACATGATCGGCCGGACCCTGCTTCCCGGGCTCCTCGGCGGTCCCTGGGCCTGGCAGCCGCTCGGTTCCGACGCGCTCGCCGCGCCCCCGGGCTGGGCCTGGGGAGCGGTCGTCGCCATCGTGGCCATCACGATCGCCGGCAGCCTGACCGAACGCGTCCGGGTGGGGCGCGCGTGGCTGTTCTGGGCCGCCTACCTGGTTGCCATGGTCGCGCTGGTGACCCAAAACCGGGCCGGTGCGGTCGGCCCGCTGATCGGGCTGGTCTATCGCTACGTGACCGACGGAGCGATGATCACCGTTCTGGTGCTGGGCCTGGTCTTCACCCGCGTCCCGGGGGCGACGGAGTCGAGCGCACCGGCTGCCACGACCCGTCGCGCTCCGGGCCGGGTCGTGGTACGTGAGGCGGCACTGTGCGCCGCGGTACTGGCGATCGTGGCCGGCTCGTGCGTCAGCACGATCCAGTACGTCCATCGCTGGCATACCGAGAACGCGGCCAAGTCGTACATCCAGCACGCGCGCAGCGATGTCGACCGGTACGGCAGCGACGTGGCGATCGCCGACGGCGAGGTGCCCGAGACGATCGTGTGGAAGACGAGCACGCCGTGGAACCTCGCGTCCAACCTGCTCGCGCCCGCCGGTGTGCGGCTGAAGCGCAAGGTCACCGACCGGTTACTGGTCCTCGACGAGGCCGGTCATCTCCGGCCGGCGACGGTGGCGGCGCAGATGCGAGGCACCAGGTCGGGCCCCGGCTGCGACATCGTCCGTGCGGTCCGCATCGGGCTCGAGGGGGACGTCTTCGATCCCGGCAACTGGTGGCTCCGGATCGGCTACATCGCGACCGCCGACACCGGTGTGACCGTGCAGGCCGGTGACGTCACCGTGAAAACCCACCTGAGCAAGGGGTTGCACGCCCTCTTCGTGCCGGGGCACGGCCGGCCCAGCTCCGTGCTGCTGTCCGGGATGGACGAGTCGGTGCGGCTGTGTATCGGGGACGACGTCCAGGTCGGTCCGGGAATCGTGGCGCTGGGATGAGAGCAATCGTGCACGCGGGTGACTTCCCGTGCCTGAACGGCCTGCGTGCCCTCGCGGCCACGGCGGTGATCACGACCCACGTCGGATTCCAGACCGGCACCACCGGTCGCGGCGGAGCGACCGGCGCGATCGTCTCCCGGCTCGACTTCGGCGTCGCGCTCTTCTTCGTGCTGTCGGGGTTCCTGCTGACACGCCCCTACCTGGTGGCCGCGGCCACCGGAACCCGTCCGCCCGGCACCCGCCGCTACCTCTGGAAGCGCGCGCTGCGGATCCTGCCGACGTACTGGCTGACCGTCGCGGGCGTCTTCCTGCTCGTGCCGGAGGCGCACGGCACCTCGCTCGGCACCTGGATACGCCAGCTGACCCTCACGCAGAACTATCGCCACGACCTGGCCTGGGTGCCGGCGCTGACCCAGATGTGGAGCCTCGCGGTCGAGGTGTCGTTCTACCTCGCCCTGCCGCTGCTCGCACGGCTGCTGATCAGCGTCGCGGGCGGCTGGCGCCCCCGCCGCCTGCTCGCCGCCTGCGCCGTACTGATCTGCGTCGCGCCGGCCTGGCTGGCGGTCATCCGGATCGCCGACGACGCGACCGGCGCCATGCTGGCGCTGTGGCTGCCAGCGTTCATGTCCTGGTTCGGCGCCGGTACGGCACTCGCCGTGCTGAGCGTGGACGCCGACACAACCCGCTCCGCGTGGTCCGGGACACTCGACCGGCTCGCACGGGAGGCGGGCACCTGGTCGCTCGGCGCGATCGCCCTGTTCGTCATCGCGGCCACCCCGGTCGGCGGTCCGTGGTTGCTCCAGCTCCCGAGCGCCGGCGCCGCGATCGCGAAGAACCTGCTGTACGGCGCTGCCGCGGCAGGGCTGGTGCTTCCCCTGGTGCTCGGTTCGGCCGGTGGCGGCTGGATCCGCAAGCTGTTGTCACACCCGGTTGCGAACTACCTCGGCGAGTTGTCGTACGGCATGTTCTGCGTGCACCTGATCATCATCGAGCTCGTCTACTCGGGACTGGATGTGAAGCTCTTCGAGGGCCGGTTCGGTGTGGTCTGGTTGCTGACCATGGCCGCCACGACCGCGGTGGCGGCGCTCGTGTACCGCTACGTCGAGTCGCCGCTGCGGCGCTTCCGTTCGGTCGGCCGCCGTAGCGTGGCGCCGGAGGTCAGCACGGCCGCGATGGAGACCATCGCCGCGAGCTGAGGCCAGGCCAGCGCACCGGCGAATGCTCCGTGCACCGTGCCGAACGGACGCACGCCGTACAGCAGGCCGGCTGCGCCGAGCCCGCCACCGGCCAGCACGACGTGAATCGTGTTCGCCCGGCCTTCGCCAGCCAGCCTGCGCGCGACGGCACTCAGCGCGAGCACCGACAAGCCGATCGCCACCGCCGCCCAGCCGCCGAGCAGGCCGAGTACCAGCACCACGGCCGCGCTCGTGAGCAGCGGATGCGGCCGGACACCGCCGAGTGCCGGGTCCTCCTCGTCCACCGGTGCGGTCCGGGTCGTCGCCAGCAGGACCACGATCAGGAATCCGAGCGCGCCCAGCGGCAGCGCGTCGCGGTAGGTCCGGTCCGGCAGGTAGGTCAGGCGCAACGTAGCGGAGTCGCCGAGCGGCAGCATCCAGCCCTGCTGCCAGCCGTTCAGCACGATCGGCTGGAGTCGCGCGGAGCCGATGACAGCGCGCCAGCCCGGGTTGGCGTTCTCCCCGACCGCGATGATCGACAGGCGGTCCCTGGGGGCGATCGCGACCTTGCGCCGCTCGGGGCCCCAACTGCCCTCCGGGACGGCCGCGACAGCCACGTCGTCGGCACTCGCGGACGTTGCGCTCCCGGGGGTCTCGAAGACCCCGGCGACCACCTTCAGCGTCGCGCTGGGCCGCAGCCGGATCCGGTTCGTCCCCTGGTCGAGTTCCACGCCGGAAGTGCAGGCGTCGAGGCGGACCGGTCGTCCGGCCAGCAGGCCGGCCCGGGTAAATTTGCCGGCGGTCGGGACCCATCGCTGGTTCACCTCGATCGCCGGACCCGAACCGCAGGGCAGCGTGACCCGCTCCGCGGACGGCGGCCCGGGTTCGGTGACCTGCTTGGTGCCGTCGAACAGGCCCAGCTCGCTGAGCCCGACCGGAAGCCCGGTGGCAAGGTTGTCGCGACTGCTCACCGACGCGGCCGGCAGCTTCTTCAGCAGGTCGAGCGTGAACACCGATCCGCGGAGCGCGCGGAACCGGGCCTGACCCCGCGCGTCCACCCTGACGGTGCGGTATGTTCCGCCGGCTCCGATCCGCAGCGACGCCACCCGCGCCGCGGCGAGGCCGGCGAAGACGGGCAGCGACACGGAGTCGGCGCGGACCACCTGGTCGAAGCGCACGGTGAGCCGCGGCGCGGGGTCGTTGGCGCTCGCGATCCAGCCGGTCCCGAGGTCGCCGTCCATCACCGCCATCGGCCCGGCCTTCGGACTGGCGAACGAGCGCGACGAGGCGGAGACCCGTGTCCTGGCTGTGTCCCAGATCAGCCGCTCCAGAGCGGCTCCCGCCCGCGGCTGCGCGATGAGCTGGGCGCTGTAGGTGGTCGCGCTCGGCAGGTCCACGATCCGGTTCAGCGTCGGACCCTCCTCGCCGGCGCTGACCAGTCGCGCGTCGCACCGCTGGGTGCCGTCGATCGACACGCAGCCGTCCCGGTCACCCGGTCCCCGGGTCAGCAGCACCGTGTCGGGTGTCAGCGCCGCGGCGGGCAGTTGCAGCCAGCGGCGAACCCGCACCCCCGGGACGGACACCTCCGCGATTCCGGCCGGCGCCGCCCGCTCTCCCACACTGTCCGCGGCCTCGATGGTCAGCCGGAGCGTGCCGGCGTCCCCCGGCATCGAGGTGTGGATCGTGCGTGCGCCGGCCGGTACGTCGACCGTGCGCTCGGCAGTCGCGGTGCTGAGACGGATCCGCCGCACGCCGGACCAGCCGGTCGAGGCACTCGGCCGCCGGGGCATCGTGATCGCGATGTCGGCGAGCGGCACCGGGCGGTCGAAGTCGATCTGGAGCCACTGGCCGGCCGGATCTGCCCCGGCCCGGGGGCGCCACGCCGTACCCGGGTCGCCGTCGAACGCCGCCAGCGGATGGGCGGAGAGGTCGGCCCCACCGGGGTTGTCCGGATCGGATCCGGACGTGGAGGCGGACACCCTGCGGGCACCGTCGACGACCGCGACCGTCTCGTGGCCGTCGTCCGCGGTGTAGTCCCGCGCCCGGCGTGAGGTCGACGGCTCGTCTCGAGTCAGCGTCGCCGACCTGTTGCCGTCCACCGAGCCGAACGCCACCTGCAGGCGGCGGCGCCCGTCGGAGAGCACGTAGCGCGACAGCGGCCAGTTCTTCGGGCGGTCCTCGGCGAGCAGCACCGGTCCGCGGACGACGCCGGCGTCGAACGCTGCCAGCTCCGCTGCCGGGCCGCCCTCCAGCACCGGCACCTGGCTCGTGGTCTCGACGTCGATCCGCACGTCGCCACCGGCCGGCTGTGCCTGCGATCCGGCCAGCTGCGGCGGGTCGTCGACGGCGAAGATCTCGACCGCCGGGTAGCGCGACCGCACGCCGGAGTCGGCCAGCAGCCGGACTTCTTCGGTGTCGGCGATCAGCGGGTCGCCGCCGACGACCGGGCCGATCCCCGCGACGCGCCGGATACCCGGCGACGCTTCGAGCGCCTGGTGCACGAGCACCGGGTCCACCGCGCCGGTCCACGCCTGGTCCAGGTCGTTGCGCACCACCAGGTAGTCGACGCCGGACATCCTGAGGTACGGCGCCAGACCGGGCGAGCCGGTGCCGTCGGCCAGCCGCTGCTGGATCGCGTCGAGCATCGCGATGGTCTGGGGCAGGGCCAGCGGGATACCGTCGCGGACCGCCCACGGTGACCGGGCCAGCGGCTGGATGGGCTCGTCGTGTGGGCGGCCCCACACGTACTCACCGAACTCGGAGGCGGGCAGCAGCAGCGCCCGCCCGGACGAATCGTGCCCGGCCAGCCAGTCCGCGGTCTGCTGCCAGTACGACGGGATTGCCGCGAACGCGCCCGGCGGTGTCAGCCGGCCGAGCCACATCGGCGAGGCGACCCCACCGATCATGACCACCGCGACGACCAGCGCGACCCGGGACGACAGTCGCCGCGCCGGCTGCGCGGACCGGGTTCGGGCGGCGGCCACGTCGAGCAGCTGTGCCATCCCGAGCACCAGCGGCAACCGGATCACCGGGTCGAACTTGTGCACGTTGCGGATCGGCGCCAGCATCCCGTCGAGGAGGGCGTTCTGGGTTCCCGCGAACCAGCCCTGCACCGCACCCTGGTGGCCGAAGGTCACCAGCAGCAGGCCGGCGCACAGACCAGCCGACAGGAACAGCCGGTGCTGGTTCTGGCGCCTCGCGATGCCGGCGAGTCCCAGCGCCGCGAGCAGCACCGTGTCGAGGACGATCCACCCGGTTCGCAGCATCTGCCCGCCCGCGGCCCAGTCCGGACTCACGTACGGGACCCAGTGCGAGGCGCCACGCAGCGAGTCGACCACCGTGGTCGGGACGGTCGTCACCGCGGAGTTCTCGATGAAGTCCAGGAACGGCGGCGAGAACCGTCCGAGCAGCAACAGCGGGATGACCCACCACAGGGTGGCGAGCGCCACGCAGCCGATCCACCACGCCAGCAACAGCCCGCGCCTGCTGCCCGCGCGGCGGGTCAGCAACCAGATCGCGCCGAGCGGCAGCACGGCCGCGGTGGCGGCCGCGTTCACGCCGCCGACCAGACCCACGGCGAGACCCGATCGCGCGGCCGAACGCAGCGGCGAGCCTCGTAGTGATCCCGAGATCAGCGGTATCAGCACCCAAGGAGCCATCGCCGTCGGGAGCGCCTCGATCGAGATCGGGCCCAGCGTGGTCATCATTCGCGGCGAGAGCGCGTAGGCGGCGCCGGCGATCAACCTGACCGTCGGCGACTCGACGCCGAGCAACCGGCTGAGCCGCACGATCCCGAGGAACGCGGCGACCAGCAGCACCGCCAGCCAGAGTCGCTGGGTGACCCAGCCCGGCAGGCCGGCCAGCTGGCCGAGGGCGAAGAACGGGCCCATCGGCAGCCAGTACCCGTAGGCCTGGTTCTGCACCTGCCCGAACGCGGTCGACGGGTCCCACAGGTGCAGCGCCCTGCTGAGGAACCCGATCGGGTTGGTGGCCAGGTCCAGCTTGGTGTCGGCGACGACCAGGCCCGGGCGCTGGATGAAGGCGAGCGCGGTCAGCAGGGCGGAGCAGACGACGAGCCTGAACCGCCACGTGGCCCGCGGCAGGTGATCCGGGCTACTCATCGGCGGCGCAGCACCAGGACGAGGTTCCAGGTGGCGACCTCGCGGATGCCCGGCAGGGCCAGCACGCCGTACGCCCAGCGCGGGTGGTAGCGCGGCAGCGCCTCGACCAACTCCGCGTCCCGGCAGGCCCGGGCCCACCGCAGGCCGCCGGCGACGGTGATCGGGAACAGCGACTCGCCGTACAGGTTCTTCGGCGGCTTTCCGGTCTTCCGCTCGTAGCGGGCGGCGGCGCGATGGCCGCCGAGGAAGTGCCAGGGCGCAGTCTCGTGGCCGCCGTGGATCCCCCACCAGCCGGTGTACGACAAGAAGATCGTGCCACCCGGCTTCGTCACCCGGACCATCTCGTCGGCCATCAGCCACGGATCCGGGACGTGCTCGAGCACGTTCGACGAGAAGCAGATGTCCACCGCGCCGTCGCGGATCGGCAGCGCCATCCCGCTGGCCAGCAGGGTGCCCGGCTCCGGAGCGCCGCGGCCGCTTATCTCGCCGAGGTCGGAGTCGATCGCGTAGTACGTCGCACCCGCCGCCCGGAACGCGTCCGCGAAGTACCCGGGACCGCCGCCGACGTCGAGCAGCGTGCTGCCGTCCAGACCGGCGTACGACGCGACCTGCGCGACCGAGTCCGCGGCCAGCGTGCCGTAGAAGTGGTCCGGGTCGGTCTGCTCGACACCGAACGCCCGGAACAGCCGCACGGCCCGACCGAAGTCGGCCCCCCAAGGCTGATCGGACGTCGCTGCGAGCACCGGGCGACGATAACGGATCAGCCTGCCCACCCGTCAGCCACCGGCACCAGATAGCCTCCTAACGCGGGCCAGAGCTGCGCATGGCCGCCGCAGTCGCAACCCTTGCCGGAGGGCGGGTCCAACCGAAGGTCCCTGACCGTGTATGTCCCCGCAGGGTGTGTGCCGATGAACGTCTCCAGTTTGATCGTCGACGAATGGTCTCCGATCTCGTGGCTCAGCCCGATCGGGATGCGTGGATCGGTCGGCCGCCGCCACCACTCGCAGTGGCCATTCACACAGACATCCAGACGGTCTATCCGAGTGTCGAGGACGCGGACGATTATCTGGACGACAGGGCCGCAGGGACTGCACATCCTAGGCTCACAGCCGGCGACCATGCCGGCGATCAGCACAAGCGCGACCGGCCGCCACCATCGTGTCCAGCCGTGAGCCGAACGTGACATCGCCCCTCCCTCTCGCCGCACGGACGTGGTGCGAGGCCTTTGTGCACCGATTCCCGACACCGAATCCACCGAGCGTAGGTCGCCACGGGAGGCGCCGGACCAGGCGTTGTGGCCCTGGCGCACAACCGTTACCGCCTGGTAGCCTCGCCCGCCATGTGGGGTCGGAGACGGTGAACGATGCGTGAACGATCGTTGCTGATCGTGAACTGGCGCGACACGACGAACCCCGAGGGCGGCGGCTCCGAGCGGTATGTCGAGGAGGTCGCGACCGGTCTCGCCGCGCTCGGCTGGTCCGTCACGGTGCTCTGCGCCGGTTATCCGGGCGCCCCGCGCGAGGCGCATCGCCGCGGTGTCCGGTACCTGTACCGCGGCAGCAAGCTCACCGTCTACGCCCACGGGCTCTGGCAGGCGTTCCGGCACCGCCGGCACCGGATCGTCGACGTCCAGAACGGCGTGCCGTTCTTCACCCGGCTGGTGCGGCGCGACGTCGTCGTACTCGTCCATCACGTGCACCGGGAGCAGTGGCAGGTGGTCTACCCGGGCCGGGCCGGGCGCCTCGGGTGGTGGCTGGAGTCCCGGCTGTCGCCCCGCCTGTACCGCGACTGCCGCTACGTGACGGTGTCGACCGCGTCCCATGACGAACTGGTCGAGATCGGGGTCGACGCGGCGCGCATCGACGTCGTACACAACGGCACCGAGCCCGCACCGGCGCGGCAGCGACCGCGGTCGGACGCGCCGACCGTGCTGTGCGTCGGCCGGCTGGTGCCGCACAAGCAGGTCGAGCACGCGATCGACGCCGTCGCACGCGCGCGGGCGACGATGCCGGATGCCCGGCTCGTGGTGGTCGGTGCGGGCTGGTGGGACGAGCGGCTGCGCGAGTACGCCGAGCGGCACGGAGTGGCAGACGCGGTCGAGTTCCGGGGCTTCGTGACCGAGGACGAGAAGCACGCCGCGTACGACGAGGCGTGGCTGCTGGCGCTGCCCAGCCTCAAGGAGGGCTGGGGCATCGTGGTCGGCGAGGCGGCGGTGCACGGCGTGCCGACGGTGGCCTACCGCAGCGCGGGCGGCCCGACCGAGTCGGTGCACGAGGGTGCCGGTGTACTGGTCGACGACCATGGCGAGTTCTGCGCCGAGGTGGTGGACCTGCTCGGCGACGAGGTCCTCCGGCGGGCGCTGTCCGCAGGCGCGGTGCGGTCCGCCGACCGGTTCACCTGGACCGGCACGGTGCGCGCGTTCGAGCGGGTGCTCAGCGGATTGCCCGCGGCCGAGCAGTACCCCGCCGACGAATCCACCGGGCTCGCCGAGACGGGCTGAGACCAGAGAAGGGCCGACACGCGAACGGTCCCAGCAACCCTTGCCGGGTGCGGGGACCGTCGTACGTCTGTGTCAGCGCTGGCCGTACTGGATGACGGGTGTCTCGATGGCCGGCTTCGACGACGGCTCCTCCTTGACCGTCTGCACGATGCCGACGACCGTGGTCGTCGCTACTGCCAGCCCTGCGATGGCCGCCAGCGCGGCGCCAATAACCGTACCCACGAAGTCAGACCCTCCCAGTCGGAAACTGAACCGTACAGTAACAATTCTGGCCGCCCCGGGCCAGAGGTTCAGCGCAGCGAGATCGCGCGCCGCACCCTACCGCCCTCGAGGACCAGTACGGCGGCCCCGATCAGCGCCGCGGCGACCAGCCACGCGGCGACGATCGCCACCCGCCGCACGCCGTGCACAGCCGGCGGATCAGCCGCCCTGCCGTCGAGCGCGAGCAGCACGATGGTGCGCCCGACGAACACCGGTCGCGCCGCCGCCACCGAAGGGATCCGGCCGGCGTCGGCCCAATCGACGGCGATCCAGCCGACTCCGTTCCGCAGCAGGTCCTCGGTCGTGCCGCCGGACCGCAGCAGCGCACCGATCACCGCTGCCCGTGGGTCCTCGCCCTCCAACAGGACGCCGCCGACGACCAACTGGTCGGGCACCACGGCAGCCCGCGGCAGGTAGCGCAGAACGGGATTCAGCACCACGCTACGGCCGTCGAACGTGCGCCGGTTCGGCTCGAACGGCCACGGAACCACGTCTCCGGGCCGGTCGTCGGCGGCGAGCACCCGCCGGGCCTGCGCCCAGTCGGCTGGGTACGAGGTGACGGTGAGCCGGCCGCCCGCTCCCCAGGTCAGGTCCGGCAGCGCCGCGACGGGCAGCAGCACGAGTCCGCACGCGACCGGAACCACACTCCACAGCGGCAACCGGCTGCGGGACAGGTGCAACAGCCGACCCGCGGCCAGACCGAAGCCGACCGCCTCCAGCAGAACCAGCGGGCCCAGGTATCGCGACCCGTCCCGCAGCAGCCCGGCCCCAGGCACGACCCCGATCAGCCAGGACAGCGCATCGGGGGCGGCGGCGCCGAGGACGGCCAGCAGCAGCGCGGCGAGGGCCGCCACCGTGGCCGGGCCGGCGACGTTTCGCTGCCGGCGCCACCACAGCACGGCACCCGCGCCGCTGAGCGCGAGCAGCGCGGCTGACACGATGATCGCGACCGCTGTGCCGCGGCTGTCCGGAACGACGTCGGCATCCCAGACCCCGCCCAGTGTGAGCAGCGTCGGCAGTACACCGCCGTAGTGCTCGTCCCGCGCAGCGAAGGCGGCCACGCCCGCGGGGTCGGAGGTCGCACTCGCCGGACCGGCCAGCGCGGTCACCCACCACGGCGCGTTGACCGCGGCGACCACCGCCAGACCGGCCACGACCCGCACGGCCCTCGGTAGCCGGCCACCGTCCGGCCAGAGCAGGGCAGGCAGCACCACCAGCGCAGCGACCACACCGCTGGACGCCGACAGGGCGCAACCCGCGGCAGCGAGGGTGAACCCGGCCCACGCACCGCCCTCCCCGCGCCGGAGCCTGATCGTTGCGCTCAGCAACCACGGCAGCGCGGTGTGCCCCAGCAGCAGCGGCCAGTGGCCGAGTACAAGCCGCTCGGCGACGAACGGGTTCCAGACGTACAGCGTCGACGCCGCCAGCGCCGCGAACGCGCCGCCGCGGGGAATCCCGCGCACCAGCCGGATCACGCCCCAGCCGGCCACCGACGGGATCGCGAGCAGCACCAGCTTCTGCAGCAGCATGCCGCCGAACACGTTGTCGAGCACCGCGACCACCGCGTCGGACGGCACCGCCCGCGGCAACGCCGTACCGAGACCGAGGACGTCGCGGCGCAGGCCGAGGTCGGGCACGAACACCATGTCGTGGCTGAGCACGTACCCGGGCGCCAGCAGCGGAGCGCAGACGGCGAGCGCGCAGACCAGCGGCCAGGAGAACAGCACCGCCCGGGTCGTGCTCCGCATCCGATCGCCTCCGTGAGGTGTGCTCTGTCGACGCAACCTACCGTTACACCCACAATGGTCGGGCGCCGCGGACGCGGCACCGGGTACACGATCGGACACCGATGACAGCGGAGAGCACCCCGTCCCCGACGGTCTGGCGGCGGATGCGCGGCGCCACCCTGGTCGGGATCGGCATGGCGGTGATGAACGCCGGCGCCTATCTGTTCACGCTGATCTCGGTGCACGCGCTGGCCCCGGCCGACTTCGGCGCCCTGACCGCGATGCTCGGCCTGGTCCTGATCGGCAACGTCGCCTCGCTCGGCCTGCAGGCCAGCGGCGCCCGCCGGATCGCCACCCACGGCCCCGGCCACGAGGTGCTCGCGGCCAGCCTGCTGCGAGCCGGCCGGTACGGCGCCGCCGGGCTGGGCGTGTTCACGCTGCTGATCAGCCCGCTGGTGGTCTGGGCGCTGCACATCGACTCGGTGGTCGCGGTCCTGCTGCTCGCACCGACGCTGGCGCTGCTCACCGTGCTCGGTGCCCAGGCCGGTGTCCTGCAGGGCGGCCAGCACTGGCGTGAGCTCGCTTGGCTGTACGTCGCCGTCGGCGTCGGACGGGTCGTCTTCGGCGGGCTGGCGCTGCTGATCCGGCCCGACCTGCCCGGCGTGCTGACCGGGATCGTGGCCGGCGCCGCGGTACCGGTGCTGCTGGCCGGCTGGCTGCTGCGCGGCCGCGGCCCGGGTAGCGCCACCGAGGTCCGGCTGGTGCTGCGCGAGACGGTGCACGGCACGCACGTGCTGCTGGCGTTCTTCGCGATCGCGAACGCGGACGTGCTGCTCGCCCGCAACGTGCTGGACGCGCGGCACAGCGGCATCTACGCGGCGGGCGTGATCATCGCCAAGGCGTGCCTGTTCCTGCCGCAGTTCGTGATGGTGGTGGTGTTCCCGTCGCTCGCGTCCAACCCGGGCGACACCCGCCGGCTCCGTGGCGCGGTCGCCGCGGTCGGCGGGCTCGGGCTGTGCGCGATCGCCGGCGCCTGGCTGCTGCCGGACCTGGTGGTGGCGGTCTTCGGTGGCACCGAGTACGCGGAGATCGGCCCGATCGCGTGGCTGTTCGCCACCACCGGCTCGGTGTACGCGGTGCTCCAGCTGGTCGTGTACGCCGCGATCGCCCAGCAGGAGCGACGTGCCGCGCCGGTGATCTGGTGCGGTCTGGTGGTGCTTGCCCTGGTCGCCCTACTGGTGATCGGCACCGGCCACGTGAGCGGGGCGAGCGGGGTCAAGTTGCTCGCGGCAACCGCAGGTGGTTGCTCGGGGCTACTTTCGCTGGTGCTCGCGGCCGGATTGCGCCGGCAGGGCATGAGAAAAGCAGAACGCTGCGGTTCGTAATCAGATCGTCACGTTGAGCGCGATGACAGATCGTTGCTCTGTGTGCTCTTCTGGTTGCCTTGGGCATCCACCATGGACCTGCCGTCCGCCGGATTCCTTCTCAGCCATGCCGGCACCCTCATGCCGGCGCTGAGCCGGCGGCGGCAGCCCTGATCGGCACCCCAGCCGGTCAGCACGGTTGGTGAGCCCCGGACCGGGGGCGGGGCTCACCAGCCACTTCAGTGCGCCGCTTCGTGCCAGGTGCGGCCGACACCCACCGAGACGTCCAGCGGAACCGTCATCTCGACGGCCTGGCCCATGTCGCGGCGGACCAGGTCCTCTAGCGCCTCCCGCTCGCCCGGGGCGATCTCGAACACGAGCTCGTCGTGGACCTGGAGCAGCATCCGCGAGGTCAGGCCGGAGTCGCGCAGCGACGCGTCGATCTTGAGCATCGCCATCTTGATCACGTCCGCCGCCGAGCCCTGGATCGGCGCGTTGAGGGCCATCCGCTCGGCCATCTCGCGGCGCTGGCGGTTGTCGCTCGTGAGGTCTGGCAGGTACCGCCGCCGGCCCAGGATGGTCGACGTGTACCCGGACTTACGGGCCTCGTCGACGATGCTGTGCAGGTAGTCGCGCACCCCGCCGAACCGCTCGAAGTACTCGTCCATCAGCCCGCGCGCCTCGTCCACACCGATCCGCAGCTGCTGGCTCAGGCCGTACGCCGACAGGCCGTAGGCCAGGCCGTAGTTCATCGCCTTGATCTTGGCCCGCTGCTCCGTCGACACCGAGCCCGGCTCGACCGAGAACACCCGGGCCGCGGTGATCGAGTGGAAGTCCTCGCCGGAGTTGAACGCGTCGATCAGGCCGGCGTCGGCGGACATCTGCGCCATGATGCGCATCTCGATCTGGCTGTAGTCGGCGCTCATCAGCGACTCGAACCCCTCGCCGACGACGAACGCCTGCCGGATCCGGCGGCCCTCCTCGGTGCGGATCGGGATGTTCTGCAGGTTCGGGTCGGTCGAGCTGAGCCGGCCGGTGGCGGCGATCGTCTGGTTGAACGTGGTGTGGATCCGGCCGTCGGCGCTGATCGTCTTCAGCAGGCCCTCGACGGTCTGCCGCAGCCGGCTCGCGTCGCGGTGCGCCAGCAGGTACTTCAGGAACGGGTGCTCGGTCTTCTCGAACAGGGACTCCAGCGACTCGGCATCGGTGGTGTACCCGGTCTTGGTGCGCTTGGTCTTCGGCATCTTCAGCTCGTCGAACAGCACCACCTGCAGCTGCTTCGGCGAGCCGAGGTTGATCTCCTTGCCGATCTCCTTGTACGCCGCGGCGGCCGCGTCCCGGACGCCGATGGCGAACCGCTCCTCGAGGGTCTCGAGGTACCCGCGGTCGACGGCGATGCCGGCGCGCTCGACACCCGCGATCACGTGGATCAGCGGGAGTTCCACCTCCGCCAGCAGCGTCGTACCGGCCTGCTTCTCGATCTCGGCGTCGAGCGTGTCGGCGAGGTCGGCGACCGCGCGGGCGCGCAGCATCGTCGCCTCGGCCGCGGCTCGGCCGTCGATGTCGTCGAAGGTCAGCTGGCCGTTGTCCTCCTCCTCGGCGCGCAGCTCGCGGCGCAGGTAGCGCACGGTGAGGTCGGCGAGGTCGTAGGCGCGCTGGTCCGGTCGCACCAGGTAGGCGCTGAGCTGGGTGTCGGAGGTGAGACCGGCCAGGGTCCAGCCGCGCTCCAGGAACGCGAGCAGCGGGCCCTTCGCGTCGTGCAGCGCCTTCGGCTGCGCCGGGTCCGCGAGCCAGGCCGACCACGCGGTCTCGTCCTCGGGCGCGAGCTTCTCCGCGTCGAACCAGGCGGCGGCTCCGGCCGCGGTGGCCAGCGCGATCCCGGTGACCACGCCGGTGCCGCGGCCCCAGGTGCCCTGCACCGCGACGCCGGTCCGCTCACCGGCGCTGACATGCTCCTTGAGCCAGCCGGCCAGCTCACCCGGCGCGAGCTGCGCCCCCTGCAGGTCGAAGCCCTCCTCGACGTCCTCGTCGTACGCGTCGCCGTGCTCGGCGACCAGCCGCTCACGCAGCACCCGGAACTCCAGGCCGTCGAAGACGGTGTGCACCTTGTCCCGGTCCCACGGGTGCCGGACCAGGTCGTCGACCGTGACGTCCAGCGACACGTCCCGGACCAGCTCGTTGATCTGGCGGTTGCGGATCACGTCGGCCAGGTGCGCGCGCAGGTTCTCGCCGGCCTTGCCCTTGATCTCGTTGACCCGGTCGACGATGTCGTTCAGCGAGCCGAACTGGACCAGCCACTTGGCCGCGGTCTTCGGGCCGACACCCGGCACGCCGGGCAGGTTGTCGCTGGACTCCCCCACCATCGCCGCCAGGTCGGGATAGAGCCGCGGCGGGACGCCGTACTTCTCCTCGACGGCGGCCGGGTCCATCCGGGCGATCTCGGAGACACCGCGTTTGGGGTACAGGATCGTGACGTCGTCGTTGACGAGCTGGAAGGCGTCCCGGTCGCCGGTGCTGATCAGCACCTCGAAGCCCTGCTCGCTGGCCTGCGTGGCGAGCGTGGCGATGATGTCGTCGGCCTCGAACCCGTCGACCTCGACGGCCGGGATCCGGAGCGCGTCGAGCACCTCCTTGACCAGCGACACCTGGCCCTTGAACTCGTCCGGCGTCTTGGACCGGTTCGCCTTGTACTCCGTGTACTGCTCGGCGCGGAAGGTCTGGCGGGACACGTCGAAGGCGACCACCAGGTGCGTCGGCTTCTCGTCGCGCAGCATGTTGATCAGCATCGAGGTGAACCCGTACACCGCGTTCGTCGGCTGGCCCGTGGTGGTCGAGAAGTTCTCCACCGGGTGCGAGAAGAACGCCCGGTACGCCAGCGAGTGACCGTCCAGGAGCAGCAGCCGCGGCCGCGGGCCGTCCGGCTCAGCCGTCGTGGTCAGGGTCGGGGTCTCGGTCTGATCAGCCACGCAGCAGACTCTAGTCTGCGTGCAGGACAGTTTCAGCGATGGTGAGGAGCAGGCGTGACCGAGCAGCCCGACCCGGCAGAGGCGTTGCGGGAGATGACCAGCCAGGCCACGTTGCACGACGCGATGAAGATCGAGATCACCGAGGCGGAGTCGCCGCAGCGGATCGTCGGGCGGATGCCGGTCGAGGGCAACACGCAGCCGTTCGGACTGCTGCACGGCGGCGCGTCCTGCGTGCTCGCGGAGAGCCTGGGCTCGATCGGCTCGACCCTGCACGGGCTCACACTGGGCAAGGTCGCGGTCGGCGTCGACATCAACGCGACCCACCACCGGTCCGCGCGCAGCGGGTACGTCACCGGTGTCGCGACACCGATCTACCTCGGCCGGTCGACGACCAGCTACGAGATCGTGATCACCGACGACCGGGACCGCCGGATCTGCACCGTGCGCCTTACTTGCCAGCTGATTCCGGCGCCGCCGGAACAGTGAACGGCCTGCGGGCGCCGCGCATCAGTGCGGCCCTGCGGGCCAGCGTGGTACGACGTGTGGCGAGCACCCCGAGCACGTTCGGCGTCTGCTCGGCGGCCAGCCTGCGGCGCACCGTGTGCGTGCTGGCGAGCCGGATGACAGCGAACTGGCTCAGCCCGAGCCGGGCCAGGAACCGGTTCGCCTCACGCTCGTTGGCCGTCGCCATCGCCGCGACGTGCTGGCTGTCCTTCTCGTCCGCCCAGGCCGCGGCCTCCGCGATCAGCGCCTTGCCGAGACCGTGCCGCCGGGCGTCGCTGCTCACGTGCAGGTACTCGACCATGACGGTGTCCTCGTCGTGCAACGGGCTCAGCGGCGTACGGCGCAGGTAGGCCAGCGCCGAGACCTCGCCGTTCAGCTCACCCACCACCAGCCGCGCCGACGGCTCGGCCGCGAGCCGCTCGATCGCCACCCGGGCGCCCGCGGCGCTCGGCGCCGCCAGGAATCTCGAGTGGCCCGTCCCCGAGTACATCTCCTGCCACAATGCGACGAGTACGCCGGCGTCCTCAGGCCGGGCGTCGCGCACCGCGATAGCTGGTAGCACGATGGCCTCTCCCGCTGGTCGAAAAGCCCCGAGGAACAGTCTCGTGAGCAGATACGCTCACTTCGCGCAACATTAGGGCTTCTCGCAGGGCATGCAAAGCGATCCTGACGAGTTCGGAGATGGCAGATCTGGGCCATGGCGCAACTGTGAAACGGAGGATAGTTGTTCGTCGGTATTGGCACCGTTGTCAACGTGTGCACGGTCCTGGTCGGCTCGACACTCGGCGTGCTCGTGGGACATCGTCTCAGTCACCGGACACGTGACCTGGTCACGGACGCGCTCGGACTGGTCACGTTCCTGATCGCGATCATGGGTGCACTGACCGTGCGCGACACGGTGCTCTCGGATGCGGTCGGCGACAGCGCGCCGGTGCTGATCGTGCTCGGCGCCATGCTGATCGGCGGCATCACCGGCTCGCTGCTGCGGATCGAGTACCGGCTGGAGGGCCTGGGCGGCTGGCTGCAGCGCCGGCTCGGCGGCGACGAGCGGCTGCACGAGGGCAAGGCGCAGTTCGTCGAGGGGTTCGTGTCGGCGTCGATGGTGTTCTGCGTCGGCCCGCTGACCGTGCTCGGCGCGTTGTCCGACGGGCTCGGCCGCGGCGCCGACCAGCTGTTCCTCAAGGCCACCCTGGACGGGTTCGCGGCGATCGCGTTCGCCGCCTCGCTCGGCTGGGGCGTGGCCGCCTCCGCGCTGGTCGTGCTCGTCGTCCAGGGTGCGGTGACCGGTGTCGGCGCGTTGCTCGGCGACGTGCTCCCGGAGGCGCACGTGACCGCGCTCGGCGCGACCGGCGGCCTGATGCTGATCGGCGTCGCGCTGCGCCTGCTCAAGCTCAAGCAGGTCGCCGTGGCCGACTTCCTTCCCGCCCTCGTCGTCGCGCCGCTGCTCGTCCAGCTCCTGATCGTCGTACGACGCTGACCCACCCCGCACCACACCGAAACGTAGGAGTCGCAGAGCCAGGGCTGGGTCGTGCGGAGCTGGAATCCGGCTCAGGAACGACGCGACGCCCGCCGATGATCTCGGCGGGCGTCCCTGGGAGTTGTGACTGTCAGTCCTCGCCGAGGTAGGCCTTGCGGACCTCCTCGTTGACGAGCAGCTCGCGACCGGTGCCGGACAGCACGATCTTGCCGACCTCCAGCACGTAGCCGTGGTTCGCGAGCTTGAGCGCGGCCTGCGCGTTCTGCTCGACCAGCAGGATCGTGGTGCCCTGCTGCCGCAGCTCGGTCACGGTCGACATGATCCGCTGCATCATGATCGGCGACAGGCCCATCGACGGCTCGTCCAGCATCAGCAGCTTCGGCCGGCTCATCATCGCCCGGCCCATCGCCAGCGTCTGCTGCTCACCGCCCGAGAACGTCCCGGACGGCTGCTTGCGACGCTCCCCGAGGATCGGGAATAGTCGTACGCCGCCTGCAGGTCCTTGCGGATCCCGGCGCCGTCGTTGCGCGCGAAAGCGCCGAGTCGATGGTGTTCTGCGTCGGCCCGCTCACCGTGCTCGGCGCGCTGTCCGACGGACTCGACCGCGGCGCCGACCAGCTGTTCCTGAAGGCCACCCTGGACGGGTTCGCCGCGATCGCGTTCGCCGCCTCGCTCGGCTGGAGCGTGGCCGCGTCGGCATTGGTGGTGCTGGTGGTCCAGGGGCTGATCACGGCCGTCGGCGCCGCGCTCGGCGACGTGCTCCCGGACGCGCACGTGACCGCGCTGACCGCGACCGGCGGACTGCTGCTGGCCGGCGTGGCGCTCCGGCTGCTCAAGATCAAGCAGATCGCCGTCGCCGACCTGCTCCCCGCGCTCGTCATCGCGCCCCTCCTCGTCCAGATCGTTGCAGTCGTACGCCGCTGAGCCGCCGAATCCTCCTGGTCTGAGACCCCTTCTGTCAGCAACACTGGCGCCTGTGACAGTCCCAACCGCCGTCCTCGCGACCGCGGCCGTGCTGGCCGCGACCACCGCGTGTTCCTCGGACGAACCCGCAGCACCGACGCCAACCCCGACGTACAACCTGGAACCGAGAGCGGTGCGGCCGGACGAGCAGGCGCTGCAACTGCCGGCGACCCGCGACGACGATACCTCGTTCCTGCCGATCGGGCTGACCACCGGCACGGCCACCCTGGTCGGGAGCCACGCCGAGTTCGCGGCCAAGGGTCAGTACGTCCGGGTCCGGCTGGTCGTCACGAACGTCGGCCGCAGCAGCGTGCTGTTCAACGCCCGGCGCCAGCAGCTCGTACTCGACGACGGCAGGCCGCGGACGCCGGACCCGCAGGCGATGCTGATCAAGCGCCAGCCCGGCAGCTTCGACCTCGGGGCCGGGGTCCGGGTCGAGTTCGACCTGTACTACGACGTCCCGAAGACGGCGAAGGCGACGGCCCTGCTCGTGTACGGCGGGCCGACGCTGACCGACATGAAGGACCTCGAGGGCACCAAGATCGCGCTGCCCTGACCGGCTCCGGCCACGAGGGCACGCTACGAGACGCCGAGGTCGCCACCCAGGTACGCCGCCCGGACCGCCGGGTCGTCCAGCAACTCGCGTGCCGCGGCTGTCTTGACCACCGCGCCGGTCTCGAGCACGTAGGCGCGATGGGCGAGCTGGAGGGCCTGCTGGGCGTTCTGCTCGACGAGCAGGACGGTGGTGCCGCGGTCGTTGATCTCCTTGATGATCGAGAAGATCTGCGTCACCAGCATCGGCGCGAGCCCCATCGACGGCTCGTCGAGCAGCAGCACCTTGGGCTTGCTCATCAAGGCCCGTCCGATGGCCAGCATCTGCTGCTCGCCGCCGGACATCGTGCCGCCGTGCTGGCCCTTGCGTTGGGCCAGCCGCGGGAAGAGCTCGTACACCTGGCCGAGCTCCTTCGCCGGGTTGTCCTTGCGCGCGTACGAACCCATGAACAGGTTCTCCTGCACAGTCATGCCCGGGAAGATCCCACGACCCTCCGGCGCCTGGCCGATGCCCAGCCGGACCCGCTCGTGCCCGGCCAGCCGCGAGATGTCCTTGCCGTCGAACCTGATCCGCCCGTTGCTCAGCGGACGCAAGCCGGAAATCGTCTTCAGCGTGGTCGTCTTGCCGGCACCGTTGGCACCGATCAGGGTGACGATCTCGCCCTCGTCGACCTGCAGCGTGACACCCTTCAGCGCCGCGATCTTCCCGTAGTGGACGTGGATGTCCTCGATCTCAAGAAGCATCGGAAGCGGCTCCTAGGTAGGCCTCGATGACTCGGGCGTTGTTCTGGACCTCGTGCGGCAGTCCTTCCGCGATCAGTTCGCCGAAGTCGAGCACGGCCACCCGGTCGCTGATGTGCATGACGAGTCCCATGTCGTGCTCGATCAGCAGGACGGTGCGGCCCGAGTCCCTGATCTTGCGGATCAAGGCCTGCAGCGACTGCTTCTCCGCCGGGTTCATCCCGGCCGCCGGCTCGTCGAGCAGCAGCAGCTTCGGGTCGGTGGCCAGTGCCCGCGCGATCTCCAGCCGGCGCTGGTCGCCGTACGGGAGATTCTTCGCCACGTCGCCGGCCCGGTCGCCGATGCCGACGTAGTCGAGCATCTCGCGGGCCAGCTCGCGGCCCCTGCGCTCCTCGCGGTGGTGCCACGGCAGCCCGAGGGCCGCGCCGATCGCACCGGTGCGGTGGTGCGCGTCGGCACCGACCATCACGTTCTCCAGGGCCGACATATTGTGGAACAGGCGGATGTTCTGGAACGTGCGGGCGACGCCGCCCTTGGTCACCCGGAACCGCTTCATCCCGTCGATCCGCCCGCCGGCGAACCGCACCTGACCGGAGGTCGGCCTGTAGACGCCGGTGACGACGTTGAACACCGTCGTCTTGCCCGCGCCGTTCGGGCCGATCAACGCGAAGATCTCACCGGTGTTGATGGTCAGCGTGGCGTTCTTGAGCGCGACCACGCCGCCGAAGGCCATCGTCAGGTCGTCGATCTCGAGCAGCGCCTGTCCGTCGCTAGCCGCCGTGTCCTGCACCGTGTCCTGCTGGGTCATGACCTCGCCTCCGGAATCGCCGCGTCGGTGGCGGTCGGTCCGGCGACCTCCGCGCCCATGGCACCCATTCCGCCGGTCCCCTCGGCGAGCTCCGCGCGCCGGCGTCCGGACGGCAGCAGGCCCTCGGGCCGCACGGCCATCATCAGCACCAGCACGGCGCCGAAGATCAGGATCCGGTACTCGGCCAGGAAGCGCAGTCGCTCCGGGATCCAGGCGATCAGGAAGGCGCCCAGTATCACGCCGGGGATGTTGCCCTGGCCGCCGAGGACGACCGCCGCGAGGATCGTCGCGGACAGGATGAACGGGAAGTTGTTCGGCTCGATGAAGATCACCTTGCCGGCCCACACCGTGCCGGCCAGGCCGCCGATCATCGCGCCGGTGGCGAACGCGAGCAGCTTGAACTTGAACGTCGGCACGCCCATCAGCTCGGCGGCGTCCTCGTCCTCGCGGATCGCCGCCCAGGCGCGGCCGACCCGGCTCTTCTCCAGCCGTTTCGCGAAGATGATGACGACCACGATCACCGAGACGATCAGGTAGTAGTACGGCGCCGGGTCGAGCGCGAACTCGGTGCCGAAGATCGGCGGCGGGTGCGGGATGTTCGTGATGCCGCGGGCGCCGCCGATCTCGTCGGTGTTGCTGGCGGTGATCCGGACGATCTCGCCGAAGCCCAGCGTGACGATCGCCAGGTAGTCTCCGCGCAGCCGCAGCGTCGGGGCGCCGAGGATCACGCCGGACACGCCGGTCATCATCGTGCCCATCACCAGCGTCGCCCAGAAGTTCCAACCGTACTCCGTGCCGAAGTACGCGAGCGAGTAGCCGCCGATGGCGAAGAACGCCACGTACCCCAGGTCGAGCAGGCCGGCCTGGCCGACCACCACGTTGAGGCCCATCGCGAGCAGCACATAGGTGCCGATCGGGTGGATCAGGATGGTGGTCCAGTCGCTCTCCGGCGACATGAAGGAGCCGATCGCCGGCGCCGGCAGGATCAGCGCGCCGACCACCAGCAGGAGGTAGACGACGTACCGCTGCCACACCTGCGCGCCGTCCCACCAGGTGCGCAGCGTGTCCAGCCCGGCGCCGAGGCGGCCGGTCGCCTGCGAGATCCGGCTCTTGTTCAGCGCCCAGTTCCCGGTTTTGTTCTCGGTCTTGTTCTTGGTCTTGTCAGCCATCACACGCCCCTTACGCCCGCGCCTGCTGGAGCGACTCGCCCAGGATGCCGGTGGGCCGGAACATCAGGATCAGCACCAGCACGATGAAGGCGATGACGTCCTTCCACTGCGACCCGAGGAAGATCGCACCCCAGTTCTCGATCAACCCGAGCACGATCCCGCCGAGCAGTGCACCCCTGAGGTTGCCGATGCCGCCCAGCACCGCCGCCGTGAACGCCTTGATACCGAGGATGAATCCGACGTTGTAGTAGATGTTCTCGAACTCCATCGCGTACAGCACCCCGGCCACACCCGCCATCGCACCGCCCAGAGCGAACGTGACGCGGACGATCGTGTCGATACTGACGCCCATCAGCACCGCTGCCTCCGGGTCCTGCGCGGTGGCCCGGATGCCGCGCCCGATCCGGGTCCGGTTCACCAGCTGGTCCAGCCCGACCATCATGATCAGCGCCGCGATCACGATGATGACGTGGTCGGTCCGCACGTCGGCGTTGCCGATCGAGAACAGCACGTCGCGGTCGACGATGCGGGGCACCGCGGCCTGGTTGCGTCCGGGCCTGTCGAACACCCGCGGGATGACCTCGAGCGCGAACAGCTCCTGCAGGAACAGCGAGGCGCCGATCGCGGAGATCAGCGCCGCCAGTCTCGACGCACCCTTCTTGCGCAGCGGCCGGTACGCCACCCGTTCGAGGATGATCGCCGCGCCGCCGCTGGCCACCATTGCGACGAGGATCATCAGCGCCAGCAGCCCCACGAGGGCTATGCCGGTCAGCGGACTGGAGATCCCGACCGTGGTGATGACCCACAGGGACGCGAACGTCCCGATCATGAAGATCTCGGAGTGTGCGAAGTTGATCAGCCGCAGCACACCGTAGACCATCGTGTAGCCAAGGGCGACGAGGGCGTAGATCGATCCCACCGCAAGTCCACCGACGGTGCTGGTGCCGAACTGATCGATGAAGTCCTGGAACATGGTTATGGGCCTATCGGGCGGAGCGACTTGTGTCGCTGTGAGGACTTGTGGGGCTGTCAGTGGGGACGGGAGCGCTCATCTGCGCCCCCGCCCCACGGCTGGATACGGCGTCCTGCTTACTCGCCGTGCGTCACTCCAGCGACGCCTTGTCGGCACCGCCGAGGCCCTTGATCGTACCGTTCACGACCTCGTAGACGAAGATCTCGTTCGCCTCCGGCTCGCCGTTCTCCTTGAACTTGATCGGCTTCGACACGCCGTCGAAGGAGAGCGTCTTCAGGAACTCGTTGATCTTCTCGCCGGTCGTGTTGCCGGCCTCGACCGCCTTGATGAAGGCCGTCGCGCCGTCGTACCCCTCGGCGGCGTAGATGGCCGGGTCGTTGCCCGTCGCGGCCTTGAACTTGTCCTTGAAGTCCTTCAGCGCACCCTCGACGGGCCCGAACGCGATGTTGCACGGGCAGCCGACGACCGCGCCCTCTGCCGCCTTCGCGCCGGCGCCGGAGACGAGCTGGGCGTCGAGCGAGCCGTCACCGCTGGCGAAGGTAGCCGTCACGCCTCCGTCACGCAGCTGCTTGATCAACCGGCCCGCCTGCGCGTAGTAGCCGCCGTAGAAGATGACGTCGGGGGCCGCGGCCTTCACCTTGGACACCGTCGAGGAGTAGTCCGACGCGGCCGCGGCGAACTTGTCGCGCTGGGTGGCGACGCCCTTGGCCTTGAACTCCTTGTCGACGGCGTCGGCGAGACCGACGCTGTACTCCTGGTCGTCGCTGATCACGAAGGCCTTCTTCGGGCTCTTCGCCTTGACCAGGAAGTCGGCGATACCCGGCCCCTGGTCGTCGTCGTTCGCCACGACGCGGTGCCAGAAGGTCCAGCCGTTCTTCGCCAGACCGGGGTTGGTGGCCGACGGCGAGACGCTCGGGATCTTGCCCTGCTCCAGGATCGCCCCTACGGCCTTCGACTCACCGGAGAACGCCGGGCCGATGAGACCGACGACCTTGTCGGTGCTGATCGCCTTCTGCACCAGCGGCGTCGCCTGGTCCGGCTTGCCCTGGCTGTCGTACTCGACGAGCTCGATCTTCACCTTCGGGTTCTTGTCGTTGTACTCCTTGATCGCGAGCTTGGCCCCGTCGCGAGGCGGGATGACGATCGCTGAGTTCTCGCCCGTCAGGTCGCCCATGAAGCCGATCTTGACGGAGGTGACCTCACCGCCACCGCCACCTTCGTTGTCGCCGCCCGCGCAGCTGGCGAGTGCAAGCGTCAGTGCCAGACCAGCGGCGAATACGCCGTTGCCGCGCGTCATCTTGAGCCTCAACATTGCCTTCCCTTCCAAACCCCGCCGTCGGGGTATCGGATGCGGACCTCACGAGGATAGATCTCCGAGATCATCCCGAATCGCGCGCGTTTGCCGCGAGCATACGAAGGTTAGACCTACGCGTAGGTCCGGCGCACACCCGGCCCCACGTGTGTTGTGAGCTCGTTACCGCAGTAAGCACCATGCTGCCGGGTAGCCGCTGTACCGCCGGCACCCAGGTCACCGACCGTTATGAGAGCACGCTCGCCCGGCGTCGCGCTCGCTACCAGCCGTCACCCCACCGCGCCTGATGGACGAGTCAGGCGGCGTGGTGGCCGTGGAACCAGCGGCGATGACTGTTGTGCCGGTCGGTCAGGATGACGCGTCTCTCGGACAACGACTCGCTACCGGCGGTCTGCTCCCTGCCTGCAAGAGCGAGCAGATCAAGTCTGACCCGGGCGAGGTCCCGGTCATCGACATCCGAGCTGCCGGCGAGACCGGCGACCAATCCAGTGCGCCGCCGATGGTTGGGCTCGAGCGCGGCTACGACGGCCAGCGCGATCACAGCGAGAACAATGATTCCAGTCATGGCAGTAACTATCCTCTCGCCTAGATTCGGCCACAACTGGCATAATAGACGCAGGTCGACAAATTCCTGCCACTTCCGGTCGCTCGGCATCGCGGCATGCCGGAGTGATGATCAGGAGGGAGAGTCTTCCTCGTTCACCACGAGCTCGGCGACCTTGCGCATCGAAACCCGTTTGTCCATGGCGGTCTTCTGGATCCAGCGGAAGGAATCTGGCTCCGACAACCCGAACTTCGTCTGCAGGATGCTCTTCGCCCGGTCGACCAGCTTGCGGGTCTCCAGCCGCTCGGTGAGGTCGGCCACCTCGCGCTCCAGCTCCGCGAGCTCGACGTACCGGGACGCGGCGATCTCGATCGCCGGCAGCAGGTCGGCCTTCGAGAACGGCTTCACCAGGTACGCCATCGCGCCGGCGTCACGGGCTCGCTCCACCAGATCGCGCTGGCTGAACGCGGTCAGCATCAGCACCGGAGCGATCCGGTCGCCGGCGATCTTCTCGGCCGCGCTGATGCCGTCCAGTTTGGGCATCTTGACGTCCAGGATCACCAGGTCGGGCCGGTACTCCTTCGCCAGCCGGACGGCCTCCTCGCCGTCACCGGCCTGGCCGACGACGTCGTACCCCTCCTCGGCCAGCATCTCGGCCAGATCCATCCGGATCAGCGCCTCGTCCTCGGCGATCACCACGCGCTTCGCAGTCACAGACGCCACCCTACCGATCAGTTCGCCGCCTGCGTTGCACGCCGGTCTCATCCATTGGCTACCATGTACGACGTTACGGGCCGGCCCTGGTACTCCAATTCGGCAGAGAGAGCGGTTTCAAAGTCCGTAAAGTGTGGGTTCGAGTCCCACCCAGGGCACATTTAGAGAAATTGTCGGCGGCGAGTGAAACCATCGACATATGTAATATGTACAACGAGGCAATGCGCTCGAGGGCTCGCGCCGCCATGGCGCGCGGCGAGAGCCTGAACTCCATCAGCAAGCGCCTCGGAGTGAGTAGGGCGGCGCTGCGGGAGTGGCGCGACCGCACCTACCAGCGCAAGACGCCTGCGAGTACCTGTCCGCGATGTCGCCCGGAGCACGCCGACCTTCCACGGGCGTCGTACGCGCATCTACTGGGCCTCTACCTCGGTGACGGCTGTGTGTCCCTCCTGAGGAAGGGCGTCTACTCGCTCCGCATCGCGTGCGACGACAAGTACCCGCGGCTGATCGACGAAGCGGCCGAGGCGGTCGCCGCGGTCCATACGACCCGACCGGTGCACCGCGTCGCCGCCCCGGGGTGTACGCACGTCTCCTCGTCCTGGAAGCACTGGCCCTGTATCTTTCCGCAGCACGGCGCCGGTCCGAAACACCAGCGGCGAATTGTGCCGGCAGATTGGCAGCGTTCGATGATTACCGAATTTCCGGGTCAATTCCTCCGCGGGCTCTTCAACTCCGACGGCTGCCGGATCACAAACTGGGCGACGCGGCCGGTGGCCGGCGAGATCAAGCGTTACGAGTACCCGCGGTACATGTTCTCGAACGAGTCGGCCGACATCATGGCGCTGTGCGCGTAGGCGCTCGACCTGCTCGGCATCGCCTGGCGGCTGCCGCGCGCAAACCTGCTCTCGGTCGCCAGGCGCGACGCGGTGCGGGCCCTCGACGAGCACGTCGGGCCCAAGAGCTGACGCCCGCGCCTGGTTCGTCGTACGAGGTCAGTCGCGGTAAGCCGCCGCCACACCCGTGATGGCGTCGCCGATGCGGTGGATGCGCAGGGCGTTGGTGGAGCCGGGGATGCCGGGTGGGGAGCCGGCGACGATGACGACGGTGTCACCCGCGGCGCAGCGGCCGAGGTCGACCAGGTGCTTGTCGACCTGCCGGACCATCTCGTCGGTGTGGTTCACCGGGTCGACCAGGAAGGTCTCGATCCCCCACACCACGCTCAACCAGGATCGCACGTGCTGCTCCGGGGTGAACGCCAGCAGCGGCATCCCGGACCGGAACCGGGCCAGCCGCAGGGCGGTGTCGCCGCTCTGGGTGAAGCTGACCAGGAACTTGGCGTGCATCCGCTCGGCCACCTCGACCGCGGCCTTGGCGATCACGCCGCCCTTGGAACGCGGGGTCCAGTCGATCGGCGCGACGCGTTCCAGGCCGTGCTGCTCGGTGGAGGCGACGATCCGGGCCATCGTGCGGACGGTCTCGATCGGGTACCGCCCGACGCTGGTCTCGCCGGACAGCATCACGGCGTCGGCGCCGTCGAGGACGGCGTTCGCGACGTCGGAGGCCTCGGCGCGGGTCGGGCGAGGCTCGGAGATCATCGACTCGAGCATCTGGGTGGCGACCACCACCGGCTTCGCGTAGCGCCGGGCCAGCTCGATGATGCGCTTCTGGACCAGCGGCACCTCCTCCAGCGGCATCTCCACGCCGAGGTCGCCGCGGGCCACCATGAACCCGTCGAAGGCGTCGATGATGTCGCCGAGCGCGGCGACGGCCTGCGGCTTCTCGATCTTGGCGATCACCGGCAGCCGGAGGCCCTCCTCGTCCATGATCTTGTGCACCGGCTCGATGTCGGCGGCGTTCCGGACGAACGAGAGCGCGATCATGTCGGCCTGCAGGTTCAGCGCCCAGCGCAGGTCCTCGATGTCCTTGTCGGACATCGCCGGCACGCTCACCGCGACACCGGGCAGGTTGATGCCCTTGTGGTTCGACACCGGGCCGCCGACGGTGACCCGCGTGACGACGTCGGTCTCGGTGACCTCCTCGGCGACCAGCGCGACCCGGCCGTCGTCGATCAGGATCGTGTCGCCCGGCGTCACGTCACCCGGCAGACCCTTGTACGTGGTGCCGCAGATGGCGGCGTCACCCGGCACGTCCCGGGTGGTGATGGTGAACCGTTCGCCGTACTTCAAGGCGGCCTTGCCGTCGGCGAACTCGGCAAGGCGGATCTTCGGGCCCTGCAGGTCGACCAGGATGCCGACGCTGTGGCCGGTCTGGTCGGACGCGGCACGGACGCGTTCGTACACACGTTCGTGCTCGGCGTGCGAGCCGTGGCTGAGGTTGAGCCGGGCGACATCCATACCGGCTTCGACGAGTTGCAGGAGGCGCTCGGGAGCGGACGTAGCCGGGCCGAGCGTGCAGACGATCTTTGCGCGACGCACGTCACACAACCTACTCGCGGCAGACCACTGGACAGGTGGTCAACCCCCGGCTAGCCGATCGGAACATAGGTTCCCACCTCCACCTGGCCCGACGGCTGGAACACGACCGGCTGCAGGCCGACCGCCGTACCGTCGTCGTACGTGATGAGTGTGACCTCCGCCGGCCGGCGCAGGGTGTAGCCGAGGGCGAACGCGTACGCCGCTCCCCCGGTCGTGCCGTTCGTGTACGACGTGACCCCGTGGCCGTCGACCGGCCTGGTGGACGGGCCGACCTGGCGGTGCAGGTGGCCGGACAGCACCAGCGAGGCGCACCCGCGCGCGATCGTGTCGGCGCCGGACATCGGGTCGTGGGTGAGGAACGTGCCGATCTGGCGGTCCTCGGGCCGGTCGCAGGCCACGTCTGCCAGCCGCGCGGACTGCTCGGCGATGGTCTCCTTGCCGGGCCGGTCGGCGCTGCCGAGGCCGGTGCTGGTCGGGTCGCTGTCGCCGAGGAAGCGGATCCCCTCGACCTCGACCGGTTTGCTGTCCAGCACGGTGAAGCCACGCTGGCGCATGGTGTCCTCGATGAAGCCGCCGGCGTCGTGGTTCCCGGCCACCGCGACGATCTTGTAGTCCTTGAAGTGCTCGGCGAGCGAGTTGATCGTGAACGCCTCCCAGCGCTGCCCGCTGGAGCTGTCGTCACCGGCGTCGATCACGAGCTTCACGCCGGCGCGTTCGGCCAGCTCGTCGATCACCGGGTCCATGCCGATGTTGTCGTGCCGGTCGGACAGCAGCAGCGCCAGCAGCTGTCCCTCCGCGGGTTTATGCACCCGGTAGATCTCGTCCGGGATCGCGGCCCGCAGGTCGCCGTACTGCTGCTGGGAGCGGTTGTACGTCTCCACCCCGGTGCGGATCAGCCCGATCCCGCCGGTGGTGGCGAAGCCGGACGCCGCCTCCACGTGTTCCAGCCGCGGGTCCAGCCGCATCTCGGGCAGCAGGTCCTGCAGCGGCTGCCACCGCATCGGGTCCACGTCGGTGCCGCGCAGCCGGTCCGGCGCCAGCACGGCCGCCACGGCGACCGCCATCGCCAGCAGTACGACGAGCGCGCGCAGCTCGACCTGACGGGCCCGGGCGTGCGCGATCCGGGCCAGCTCGGCGCGTCGTACCCGGCCGACGATCCGCCACCCGGCGACCGCGAGCACGACGGCGAACATGCCCCAGGCGGCGCCGGCGATCGCGTTGTCGGCGGCCATGTCGAGCATGACGTCGTGCAGCCGGCGGATCTCACCGTCGGGCTGGCTGGCGATCAGCGCGTCCCGGGCGAGCATGTCATTGAAGTCGGTGGCGTCCGTCGCCTGCACGTCGACCTTCACGCCGATCCCGAACGGAATGTCCGTTGCCACCCGCAGCCGTGGCAGCACCGCGCCGAGGTCGAGCGTCACGTGGCTGTCCACGGTCGGCGACACCTCGGTCGCGTGCGCCCCGATCGTCACCGGCCGGGTGTCGGCGAAGAACCCGAGCAACCCCACTGTCACCGACACGACCAGCCACAACACCACCAGCCCGGCCCACAGCACCACCCGCCGCATCCGGCGCTTCGTGATCACCCGTCCAGCAGTCACTCCACCCAACGTAGACCACCCGCCCCCCACGCGTTCATTCGTCGCATCTCGTGGTGCCTGTGGAAAACGCGGTCACGTAACCGCCGGCGTGCACCTGACCGGTTTTCCACAGGCACCACGAGATGCGACGAATGAACGCCAAAGGAAGGGGCGCGGCTAGACCGTCAGGGGACGAGCTGTCGGAGGGATCGGGGCGGGCAAGGTTGTCGAACCCGTCAGGTAGGCGTCGACGCCTGCCGCGCACGAACGGCCTTCGGCCATGGCCCAGACGATCAGCGACTGGCCGCGGCCGGCGTCGCCGCAGACGAAGACGCCTTCCTCGGAGGTCTGGTACGACGTGTCGCGGCGGACGTTGCCGCGCTCGTCGAGCTCTACTCCCAACTGCTCCAGGAACCCGAGACGCTCCGGGCCGGTGAAGCCCATCGCGAGCAGCACCAGCTGGGCCGGGATCTCGTGTTCCGACCCGGGAACCGGCGTGAACCGCCCGTCGACCAGCTCGACCTCGACCAGCTTCAGCGCCTTGACCTGGCCGTTGTCGTCGCCGA
>WNFV01000734.1_pt1 | contig 44752 bp, 39 predicted proteins | sample 5400101 | NCBI WGS metagenome assembly WNFV01 (sample SAMN13153361, study PRJNA577476) | soil metagenome | isolation source: 115 cm soil or saprolite under grassland replicate 1 | place: USA:California | collected 2016-06-15 | reverse complement strand
CAACCGCGTGCTGGTCGGCGAGGGCGCCGTGGTGAGCGACCAGGAGGTGGCGGCGGCCGTCGCGTTTGCGTTCCGCGAGCTCAAGCTCGTGGTCGAGCCGGGCGGAGCGGTCGCGCTCGCCGCCCTCATCGCCGGCAAGATCGACGTGAAGGGCAAGGTCGCGGTCGCGGTGCTCTCCGGCGGCAATGTCGATCCGGAGCTGTTCTATCGCCTGGTGGCGTAGTCTGCCGTCCGTCACGTGAACAGCGCGATCCGTTCCTCGTCGGACATGGCCTTGAGCGCGGCGAGCGGATCGCTCGGCGTGGGCCGCGGCATCGGTTTGGTAGCCGGCCGGATGGGCGCGGCGGGCGCCGCGATCGCCATTGCGGCCGCGATGGGGACGGCTGCCCCCGTCACTTGCGGGAGAGTTGCTGCCGCCTGCGGCGCCTCGGGTTGCAGCATTGCGGCCGGTTGCTCGCATGCGGGCGGCTGGTCGGGCGCTGCTTCGGGGACGGCCGCGAACAGCTCCTCCTCGATGTCGGTCATGGTGTCGACCGGCGCCAGCTGAGCCTCCGATTCCGGAGCGGATTCGGGCTGCGTCGCAACCCCGACAGTCACCGGCAGGGGCAGGGGCTCAAGCAGGAAATCGGCGAGCTCCGCCGACGGCGTCTCGGCCGGCGGTGCGTCGGGCACCGGAGGGGGCATTGTGGCGCCCGGCGCCGGCGACGCCTGCGCCTCGGGTGCGGGGCTCGCCGCCTCATCCGGCACGAGATCCGCAGGCGCGGGCGCAGGCGTCGACGCGGATGGTTCAGCATCCGGCCGCGACACCGCGGTTTCCCATGCGGCCGACAGCATATCGGTTTCGCCTGGGAGCTCGGGCGCGGGCGGCGGCGCTTGAGCCTCGGTCGCGGCCGGCGCCTCCGGTGGCAGCTCGACCGTGACGTCGGCCATGGCCGGCGGGATGGCTAGGGGCTCGGTCTCAACTGAGAATTGTTCAACCGATATGATCGGTTCCGGCTCGTTTTCGTTGCCTTGCAGTTCCGCTTCCAGCTCTGCGGTGGGCGTCGACAGCGTCCCGATCCCCGGCGCCTCCTCGGCCGGGGCCACCGCGGGTCGCTCGATCGAAGGCTCGGCCGGCGCTTCTGGCAGGTCATGGACGGGTGCGGCAACAGGCGGCTGCGCCGCTTCCTCCTCGGGCAGCATCACGGCGGGAGCGGATGCGGCGATCGGCGCATCCGGCGAGGCTTGGCCCGCAGCTTCGACCGGTCCCTCCAAGTCGGATGGCGCGGCGCCGCCGACATCGAGTTCCGGCGCGCTCTCGACCGCGGGCAGGGGCTCCATGAACGAGCGCTCGTCAGAGCCGCTCGCCTGCTCGTCCGTGGGCGCCGCAAGCGCCGTGGCGGCCGGTTCGAGCTCGGCCGCGATGGATTCGGGTCGATCGACGGCGGGTGCGTCGCTTACAATTTCGAGCGACCCGGTCTGCGGCGACGGCAACAGGGCCGCTTCCGCTGTTTCGCTTCCGCGCCCGAGGACCTCGCTCGCAGGTTCAGGCGCCGTCGGTTGCGGTTCGGCTGCTGTCGACCCAGTCGCGTCGTGGTCCGGCGGCAGGACCGCCGCAGTTGCGGGATCGGTCGCGCGCTCGGTCGCGTTCTCGGGCGTTGCCGCTGCCAATTCGGGCGACGGCTCCGTTGGGGATTCGACGGTCTCGGTTGTCTGCGCGGCGATCGGAACGGGCGCGAGCTCGACCGCGATCGGCTCGAGCTCGATCTGTGCAGGCGGCGCGTTGTCGAGCACCGGCTGCTCGACTGGCGTCGCGACCAGCGGCGCAAGCTCGAGCTCGGCCATGTCAGCAGGCGACTCTTCTATCGTCGCCGCGGGCACTGAGTCCGGCTGCGCCGGCGCGGTCAGGGCTGGCTCCGACATCTGGTCGGACACGGGGAGGTGATGCTCCTGCACGGATGCATCGGCTGCCTCAAATGCGGGCGTGTCTGTGACGGACGGCTCGAACGCGGCTTCGACTACGATCGGAGCAAGCTCGAGCTCGCCGGCCGGCGCGTCGGCCGCGGGCTGCACGGCGGGCACCACCGCAAGCGGCTCGAGCTCGAGCTCAACGGCTTCAACCTGTGGATCGGCCGGTTCCCATTGCGGCTCGGCCGCGGTCCCGGCGACGGCGAGCGGCTCGGCAAGGTCCGCCATTACGGCGTGTTCCGGCGAAGTGGAATCAGCGCAAGCGGCCAACTCGGTCTGCTCCCTCCCCCCTTGTGGGGGAGGGGTGGGGAGGGGGGTGATGCGTGTTGGCAGCGCTGGCGCTACGGTCGCGACCTCCGCGGCCGGGGCTTCTGCGATTGGCACGCTCGCCTGCGGCTCAAGCGGTGGAGGGGCAAGTTCCGCCGTCTCGTCGACCGCGGAGGGCACGGGGGTGAGGTCACGCTTCGGCCCGACGAAATCGACCGGCTCGGTTTCGAATCCGTGAGGGGCGGCACTTTCCGCCGATTGCTGCTCTGCGCCGGCGCCCACCGGCATCGTGGTGGTCTCGGCCTCGACCTTCGCATCGGCGAGTTCCGGCGGAGCATCAGCTAACGCTTGCACGTGGGTCTCGGCCGGTGGCGTCGCAACCTCCGGCTCGACTGCGGCGTGCTCCGTGCCTTGATCGGCGGGCGCGCCAGCACTTTGCGACTTGGCCGCCTCGGCAATTCCACTCGCTGCGGCGTGGATGCCGGCATCATGCTCATGGCCTGCCGGTGGCGAATGACCGGCAGCCGCGTCGTCTCCCTGGGTCGCGGCTGGCGTGCTTTCCGCGCAGCTGTCGAGCATCGCATTGATGCGGCGCTCGAGATGTTGCAGCACCTCGCCGAGCTTGTGCGCACGCTGGTCGTTCGGGTCGCGCAGCGCGGAGGCCGCAAGGATCGAGGCGGCGAGCGCGTCGATCTGGTCGCAGGTCGAGGGGTCGAGACCGCGCTCGCGCATGGTCCATGCCACCTCCTGGATGCGCTCGGCGGCGGCGAAGACGTCGGGCGCGGGCGGCGCGGGCTCCGCGACCTGGCCGCGCCCCGCTTCGGGATGGAACTCGGCGACCTCGGCGCGCGTTTGCGCGATCGCCTTCGCCATGTCCAGGAGTTCCCCGCGAAAGCTCTGATAGGCCTCGCGGCCGCGCTCGCCGCGAATCACCGCCTCGATGCGCTCGATGGCGTCGAGCACGAGCCTGGTATCGGCGTTGCGGTTGCGCCGCGCATATTCCTGCAGGAACCAGCGGCCGCGCGCGCTCTCCATGACGGTCGCGCAGATAGCGTCATAGTCGCCCTGCGCCGGCAGCGCGGGCGGGACTGTGGATAACGCAAAGGGCTCGTCCGGCATGGCGTAAAGGATTACCAGATTCTACGATCAGCACGATCGGTCCCCTGAGCGCAATCGGCTTGATGCCAGGTAATCCCCAGATACTCACAGGCGAGTCATTTGCGTGGCGGCTCGCGGCCTTTTACGCGGCGCTGTGTGTGGCGCTGGGCGTGCAGTTGCCGTTTCTGCCGGTCTGGCTGTCAGCCAAGGGGCTCGATGCCGGCGAGATCGGCGTCGTGCTGGCGATTCCGATGATCGTGCGGGTGTTCGCCATCCCGGTGGCGACGCGCGCCGCCGACCGGCGCGAGGCGTTGCGGGCGGCGATCGTGGTGGCGGCGACGGTGGCGGTCGCCGGTTACGTGATGGTCGGGCTCGCCGGCGGGGCGCCGGCCATCATGGCCGCCTTCGCGCTCGCCTCCGCGTTCTACACGCCGATGATGCCGCTGGCCGACGCCTATGCGCTGCGCGGCTTGAGCCAGCAGGGCCGCGCCTATGGGCCGGTGCGGCTCTGGGGCTCGGCAGCCTTTATCGCCGGCAGCTTCGGCGCCGGCGTGCTGCTCGACGTCATCGCTGCGCGCGACCTGATTTGGTTGATCGTGGCCGCGATGGTGCTGACCATGGCTGCCGCCGGCGCGCTCGCCCCACTCGGTCCGGGCGGCCTCGGCGCGCCGGCGACGTCGCCATCCGCAAAGACGCTTTGGCGCGATCCCGCGTTCCTCGCGGTCGCGGCGGCGGCGAGCCTGATCCAGGCGAGCCACGCCATCTATTACGGCTTTGCCACCCTCGACTGGCAGGCGGCCGGCCTCGACGGCGTGACGATCGGCGCCCTGTGGGCGCTCGGCGTGCTCGCCGAGATCGTGCTGTTTGCGGTGTCGGGACGCCTGGCGGTCGGCCCGACCGCGCTCGTTCTGATCGGCGCGGCCGGCGCACTCGCGCGCTGGGTCGCCATGGCGCTCGATCCGCCGTTCGCGCTATTGCCGGCGCTGCAATGCCTGCATGCGCTCTCGTTCGGCGCCACCCATCTCGGCGCGCTCGGCTTCATTGCACGCGCGGCGCCCGCGGCTCTTGCGGCGAGCGCGCAAGGCTATCTCGCGGTCGCGCAAGGGCTGGTCATGGCCGCAGCGATGGGGCTCGCGGGCGTGCTCTATGCGCGCTTCGGTAGCCTCGCCTATGGGGCGATGGCGCTGATCGCCGGTGCCGGCGGCCTCGCCGCGCTCGTCGCCCATCGATTGGGGCGGTCTCAGGATCAGAGGTCAGTAATCAGTAATCAGTAATCAGTAATCAGTAATCAGTAATCAGTAATCAGTAATCAGTGGCCGCCAATCGCAGCAGCGCGATTTCGCGTCTGACTACTGACTACTGATTTCTGATTCCTGTCACCGGCAGGTGGGATACATGGCGGCGAGCTCGCGGCCGGTGAGATATTTCATGCGCGGCGATAGCCCGCCCTGCTTCGCGAGCCAGCCGCGGACATCCTCCGGATAGATTTCCATCAGCAGCTTGGTGGCGACCGCGCTCGTCACCGGCCGCCCGTTGCTGTCGGGACGCCAGGCGGCATGGAACCCGAGCCGCGCGCGCGGCGTGACGCAGATGCGCTCGCGCGGGATCACGCCCAGCACCATGGTGCAGGCCGACAGGCAGGGGCCGTCGATGATGACTTTCTCGCCCGAGCTTCGCAGCGCCACCAGGTTTTCGAGATAAGGACCGATCTGGCCGCCCGGATCCGCCTTGATTCGCACCGCTGCCGGCGCAGCCGAAACCCCCGACGCCGCCATGGCGGCGCCCAAAACGAGCGCAGCAAACCGCATGAGACCCCTCTCCGTGCTTCCCCAGGTCTTCTTCTACGAGACTACCAGCACAGTGCAGGAGCCTTTTGAAACGGTAAATGTGTAGTAAATGTGGAGCGCCCCGGCGGGTTTGGCCCGATTGGGAGACGAATTTTCCACTCATTCGACGTGGTTAATCGACCTTCGCCGCCGACGCCTTGACCAGCGCCGCCCATTTCGGGGCTTCGTCGGCGATGAAAGCCGCGAAATCCTCCGGCGAGCCGACCTTTGCTTCGGCGCTGAACCTGGCGAAATTGGTCCTGATCTCGGCGGATTGCAGGCCGTTGTTGATCGCGCCGTTGAGCTTGCCGATGACCGACGCCGGTGTGCCCGCCGGAGCGAGCACGCCGGTCCAAGACGCCGGCGGAAATCCGGGATAACCGCTTTCGATCATGGTCGGCACATCCGGCAGCGCCGGCATGCGTTGCGGGCTCATCACCGCCAGCGCGCGCACCTTGCCGGACTGAACGTGCGGCAGCAGCGTGGTGGCGCCCTCGATGGTCACCTGCATCTGCCCGGCCAGCAAATCGGTCATCGCCTGGGCGGCGCCCTTGTAGGGGACGTAGAGGATGTCGGTTCCGGTTACGACCTTGAACAATTCGCCGACCAGGTGCGGCGGCGTGCCGATGCCGGCGCCGAAATTCAATTTGCCCGGATTGGCTTTGGCATGGGCGATGAATTCCTTGAGCGTATTCGCCGGCACCGTGGCGGCGATGCCGAGCACGAACGGCACCCGCGACACCAGCGCGATCGGCGCGAAGCTCTTGATCGGATCGTAATCGACGGTCTTGTACAGCGCCGGCGCAATGCCGAGCGTCGCCGAGCTTCCGTACAGCAAGGTGTAGCCGTCGGGCTCCGCCACGGCGACGGCTTTTGCCGCGATGGTGCCGCCGGCGCCGGCCCGATTGTCGATCACCACCTGTCCCAAGCTCACCGACACCTGCTGCGCAACCAGCCGCGCCACGTAGTCGGTCGGCCCGCCCGGCGGGAACGGCACGATCAGCTTGATCGGCCGCTCCGGATAGGTCTGCGCGGCGGCCGGGCCGGCGGCGAGCGACAAGCCGATCACAAAGATCGTGGGTAGGATCCTTCGTCTGGTCATCACGGCTCGCCTCCGGCGACGCTGCTCACTCGATCTTGATGTTCGTCGCCTTAACGATGTCGCCCCATTTGCGCGCCTCGGCGGCGAGGAACGCGCTGAACTCCCGTGGCGAACCGATATTCGGCTCGACGTTGAATTTTGCCAGGCTCTGCTTCATGGCCGGCGACTTTAGGCCTTCGTTGATTGCAGCGTTGACCTTGCCGACGAATTCGGGCGGCGTGCCGGCCGGCGCCACCACGCCGGTCCAGAACGTCAGTACGTAATCGGGATAGCCGCTCTCGATCATGGTCGGGACATCCGGCAGATCGGGGCTGCGGGTCTTGCCGGTGACGGCGATTGCCCTCGCCTTGCCGTCGCGAATATGGGGAAGCAGAGACCCGATGCCGTCGATCATCATCTGAATTTGACCCCCCACCAGGTCGGTCATGGCCTGGGACATGCCCTTATAGGGGACGTAGACGATGTCGGCTCCGGTGGTGAGCGTAAACAACCCCCAGGCGATGTGGGGGGGCGAGGCGACGCCGGCGCCGTTGTGCAACTTGCCCGGATTGGCCTTGGCATAGGCGACCAGCTCCTGCACCGTTTTCGCCGGCACGCCGGCATTTATCGCCACCACCATCGAGCCGATCGAGACCGCGGCGACCGGAGCGAAGCTCTTGACCGGGTCGTAGTCGAGGTTCTTGAACACCGCCGGGCCGATCGAAAGCGACGTGGTGCTGCCGTACAGCAACGTGTAGCCGTCCGGCGCCGCGGTCGCCGCCGCCCGCGTGCCGATGGTGGCGCCGCCACCCGCGCGATTGTCGACCACCACGGTCTGCCCGAGCCGCGACGAGATATCGTTGGCGACCAGCCGGGCGATGGTGTCGGGCGGTCCGCCTGCCGGGAACGGCACGATCAGCTTGATCGGGCGGGTAGGGTAGGACTGCGCGCCGGCGTCGATGGGACCGAGGCCGACGCAAACGGCCGCGATGGTAATCAGAAGAATTCGCCTGCTGCTCATGCTCGCCTCTCAATCGATCTTGATGTTGGCCGCCTTCGCGACGCTCACCCATTTCTGCGTCTCCGCGGCGAGAAAGGCCGCGAAGTCCCGCGGCGAACCGGGCCGGACCTCCGCGCCGAGCTTGGCGAAGGCTGCCGCCACCTCCGGCGCCGTCAGGCCCTCGTTGATCGCCGCATTGAGCCTGTTGATGATGCTGGCCGGCGTGCCAGCCGGAGCGACCACGCCGATATAGGTCAACACCACGTAGTCGGGCACGCCGCTCTCGATCATGGTCGGCAGGGCAGGGACGAGCGGGTTGCGGGCCTCGCTCGACACCGCGAGCGCCCGCAGCGTCCCCTCCCGCATGAGCGGAAGAACGCCGCCGATGTCGCCGAAGAACATGTGCACCTGCCCGCCCAACACGCCGGTCACCGCATCGGCGGCGCCCTTGTACGGGATGTGCACGATGTCGATGCCGGTTTTCAGCTTGAACAATTCGGCCGCCAGGTGCGTGGCATTGCCGTGGCCGGCCGATCCGAAATTGAGCTTGCCCGGGTTGGCTTTGGCGTAGGCGACAAGCTCTGGGACCGACTTCGCCGCAAATGCCGGATGGACGACCAGCACTTCGTGATTTTGCGACAGCTTGGCGATCGGGACGAAGACCTTGCTCGGATCGTAGTCGCGATTGTTGGTCACGGCCGGCAGCACCACCAGCGTGCTGATGTTTCCGCACAGCAGCGTGTAGCCGTCGGGTTCGGCGCTCGCCGCCGCCTTGGCGCCGAGCGCGCCGGCGGCGCCGGCGCGGTTCTCCACCACCACGGTCTGTCCGAGCGTTCGCGGCAGATGCTGACTGATGATCCGCGCCGTGACATCGACCGGTCCGCCCGGCGGGAACGGCACGATCATCTTGATCGGTCGCGTGGGGTAGGACTGCGCGATTACAGAGCCGGTGCCGCAGGCAGCGAAGGCGAGGGCGAGGATTGCCGGCAGACCGATGCGCTTGCTGATCATTTCCGGTCTCCAGCGACGAAGCTCAATCGACCTTGACGCCGGTCTCGTTGGCGATCGCCGCCCATCGCGGCGCTTCGGTGGCGATGAAGGCGGCGAAATCCTGCGGCGAACCGATCTTCGCTTCCGCGCTCAGCCGCGCCAGGCCGGCCTGCGCTTCCTTGGATTTCAGGATATCGTTGACCGCGCCGTTGAGCTTCTCGACGATCGCGGCCGGCGTCCCGGCAGGCGCCAGCAGGCCCGACCAGAACGAGGCGATCAGCTTGGGATATCCGTTCTCGGCCGTGGTCGGCACCCCCGGGAGCAGCGGTGAGCGTGCTTCCGCCGCCACCGCCAGCGCCCGCAATTTTCCGGATTCGACATGGGGAAGCAGAATGGCGGTGGTCTCGAAGATCATCTGCACCTGGCCCGCGAGCACGTCGGTGACCGAGCGCCCGGCGCCCCGGTACGGGACATGCACGATGTCGACGCCCGCCATCACCTTCAACATTTCGCCGAGCAGGTGCGGTTGGGTGCCATGGCCGGACGATCCGAAGGTGATCTTGCCCGGATTGGCTTTGGCGTAGGCGACGAGCTCCGGCAGCGAATTCACCGGCATCGAGGGATGAACCGCCAGCATCTGCGGCGCGTAGATCACCATCGCGATCGGCGCGAAGCTCTTGATCGGATCATAGTCGAGGTTCTTGTAGATCGCGGCGGCGGTGACCAGCGGCCCCGGCGAGCTGAACAGCAGCGTATAGCCGTCGGGCTCGGCGACCGCGACCGACTTGGCGCCAACCGTCCCGCCGGCGCCGCCCGGACGATTCTCGATGATGACCGCCTGCCCGAGCGCGGTCGTCAGCCGGTCGGCGATGAGACGGAGGATGAACTCGGTCGGCCCGCCCGGCGCGAACGGAATGACGATCTTGATCGGGCGGCTCGGATAGGCTTGCGCGCCTGCGCGCCCGGCGGCGAGCGCGCCGCAGCCGAGCGCCACGACGGCAGACAAGAAATTCCGCTTGCTGAGCACCAGTGTCCTCCCTGGCGGCGGCCGTTTCATTCGACCTTGATGTTGGCCGCTTTCGCGACGGCCGTCCATTTCTCGAATTCGGCGGCAATAAGGGCGGCGAATTGCTGCGGCGACGCGATCTTCGGCGCCATGCCGAGCTTGGCCACGCTCGCCCGTATCTCCGCGGTCTGCAGGCTGGCGTTGATGGCGGCGTTGAGCTTGTCGACGATGGCCAACGGCGTGCCGGCCGGAGCGAGCACGCCATTCCAATAGGTCGCCAGGAATTCCGCATAGCCGCTCTCCGGCATGGTCGGCAGGCCGGGGAGCTCCGGCGCACGAGTCTCGCTGGTCACCGCTAAAGCCCTGAGCTTGCCGGCTTGCACGAACGGCAGGACGTTGCGGGTGTTGTCGATGAACATGTGCACTTGTCCCGCCACCAGATCGGTGATCGCGGGTGCCGAGCCGCGGTAGGGGACGTGCAGCATCTCGATGCCGGTTCGCTGCTTGAGCAGCTCGCCGAACAGGTGCGGGAGCGTTCCGGCCCCGGCCGACGCGTAGCTGATCTTTCCGGGATTTGCTTTTGCGTAGGCGATGAATTCCTGCACCGAATGTGCCGGGATGGTCGGATTGACCACCAGCAGGAACGGGCTCATGGCGATCGTCGCGACCGGGGCGAAGCCCTTGATCGGATCGTAGTCGAGGTTGCGGTAGATCGCCGGACTGGTGGTGAGCGGACCGGGCGAGGTGAACAGGAGCGTGTAGCCGTCCGGATCGGCTACCGCGACCGACTTGGCGCCGACGGTGCCGCCGGCTCCGCCCGGGCGATTCTCGACGATCACCGGCTGGCCGAGCGCGGCCGACAACCGGTCCGCGATCAAGCGAGCCATCACGTCGGCGCCGCCGGCCGGGAACGGCACGATCATCTTGATCACTTTGCTGGGGTAGGATTGCGCATCCGCATCGCCGGCGGCGAGCGCACCGAAGCTCGCCGCCACGATGGCAGCCAGGACGATCTGCTTGCCGGTCACCGCGTTCCTTCCTTGGGTGCAGGCCTGTATTAGCAACGGCTCTGCGGCCGCCTGCGTCCAGTCTAGCTCTGCTCTGGTCCGTGCAGTAGGCCCGCCTTCTCGTCGCCGGCTGCGAACGTGCCTGCTCACTCCATCTGGAAGCCGGTCGCCTTCACGATCGGGGCCCATTTCTGCATTTCGGCAGCGAGCAACGCCGCAAAATCCCGCGGCGATCCGCTGACCGGTTCGAAACCGAGCTTTGCCATGCTTGCCTTCAATTCAGCAGACTTCAGGCTCGCGTTGACGTCACGGTTGAGCCTGCCGACGACATCCGCGGCCATGCCCGCCGGACCGAAAATCCCGTAATAGGAAACCGACGTTACGCTGGGATAGCCGCTTTCGGCCATTGTCGGCACCTCCGGAAGGTCCGGGCTGCGGGTCGTGCTGGTGATGGCGAGAGCCCTGAGCTTGCCGTCCCGAATGAGCGGAAGCAGGGTCGCCACGGTCCCGATGTTCATGTGAATCCGTCCGCCCAGTACGTCGGTGATCGCCTGTGCGCCTCCTCGGTAGGGAATGCTGGCGATATCGGTTCCGGTCGCCACCTTGAACATTTCCCCGACCAGGTGGGGCTGCGTTCCCTGTCCGAAACCAAAATTCAGCTTGCCCGGATTTGCTTTCGCATAGCTGACGAATTCCTGCACCGATTTCGCCGGGACGCTCGATGCGATGACCAGCACATTGGAGCTGCTTGCGACCGTCGCAATCGCATCGAAGTCGTTGAGCGGATCGTAGGTGAAACTCTTATGGGCGAGCGGGACGATCAAGAGCGTGGGACTGTTGGAGAACAACAACGTGTAGCCGTCGGGCTCTGCGGCCAAGACGGCTTTCGTTCCGATCGACGTACCGCCGCCGGGCCGATTGTCGATGACCAAGGGCTGGCCAAGACGCGACGAGAAGCTTGGAGCAACGAGCCGGGCCAGCACATCGTTGGGCGAACCGGGCGTGTACGGGAGGATGAGCTTGATCGGTTTGCTCGGGTAGGATTGCGCATGGCCGGGGCCGACGTCGGGTACGCCGAAGCCGACCGCTAAGATCGCCGCCAAAAGGATTCGCCTGGCGATCATGGTTCGCCTCCCAATCTTCATGGCGGCTGTTCCGGCCACTACCGGCGACTCTATCGCGGTGTTGGCAGCGCGAGCAGGGCCTAATTGTCGCTATCACCCCCACAGCGCCGGCGTGGCCGGGTGGACGCGGCTTCCCTCGTAGACCAGCCCGTCCGGGCGGTCGCGGGCGAGCAGCAGCGGCCCGTCGAGATCGACCACGCGCGCACCTTGCGCAACCAGCACTGCCGGCGCCATGGCAAGCGAGGTCGCCACCATGCAGCCGACCATCAGATCGAAACCGAGCCGCTCGGCTTCCTTTGCCATGGCCAGCGCCTCGGTCAGCCCTCCGGTCTTGTCGAGCTTGACGTTGACCGCGTCGTACTTGCCGGCGAGCGCTGCGAGCGACGCTCTCCCGTGCACGCTCTCGTCCGCGCAGACCGGCAGCGGGCGGCGCATGCGCGCGAGCGCATCGTCGCGGTCGGCGGGCAGCGGCTGCTCGACCAGGGTGACGCCGGCCTGCGCGCAGGCAGCGAGGTTCCGGGCGAGATTTTCCGCGGTCCAGCCTTCATTGGCATCGACGATCAGCTCGGACCGCGGCGACGCGCGCCGCACCGCGGCGATGCGCGCCGCATCGTCGGCGCCACCGAGCTTGACCTTGAGCAGCGCGCGGTCGGCGGCCTTGGCGGCCGCCTCCGCCATCGCCTCCGGCGTTGCGAGCGAGATCGTGTAGGCGGTGGTGAGCGGCTTCGGTGCGGCAAGGCCGGCAAGCTCATGCGCCGGGCGGCCGGCGCGCTTGGCCGCCAGATCCCAGAACGCGCAGTCGAGCGCGTTGCGCGCCGCGCCCGCGGGCATCGCCTGCTGCAGGCTTTCGCGGTCGAGGCCGCTCGCGATCTTGGCGCCCATCGCCTCTATCGCCGCCGCAACCCCGTCGACCGTCTCGCCGTAGCGCGCATAGGGCACGCACTCGCCGCGGCCGCGATGCCGGCCGTCGGCAAGCTCGGCGACCACGACGATAGCCTCGGTCTTGGCGCCGCGGCTGATCGTGAAGGAGCCGGCGATCGGCCAGCGCTCGACGTGAACGCGCAGTAGGGTGGGCTGTTGCCGGTCCATCTTTGGTCGTTTCGGGCCGAGTATGCCGAATAGGGCGGCGAATTTCATGGCTCCCGCGTTGCTGGTACAATGCCTGGCAGCCGGCGGCGGCCGGCCATCCCGCAGGAGCACAACGATGTTGTGGCGTTTGGGCGTCTGGACGCAATCGGCGCTCCCCGCGACCTTGCTGCTGGCGCTTTGCGCCACGGCGGCCGGCGCGCAGACGGCGGGCGCCGACAAATCCGCGATCTACCTCTACCAGGGCGCCGATCGCGGTCAGCGCCTCATCGAGAAGGCGCGGGCGGAAGGCACGCTCACGCTCTACACCTCGATGGCGACCACGGAGTCGGGTCCGCTCGCTTTGGCCTTCGAGAAGAAATACGGCGTCAAGGTCCAGCTCTGGCGGGCGCTGAGCGAGAACGTGCTGCAGCGCGCGCTCACCGAGGCGCGCGGCGGACGCCCGGCCATGGACGTGGTCGAGACCAACGCGCCCGAGGTCGAAGCGCTGGGGCGCGAGCAGGCGGTCGCCGAGTTCTTCAGCCCGCACCTTTCCGACCTGCCGGCCTGGGCGACCCCGCCGCACCGCCGCTGGGCCAGCGACCGCGCCAATCTGTGGGTGGTCGGCTACAACACCGGCAAGGTCAAGCGCGAGGAGCTGCCCGCGACCTATGAGGGCTTCGCCGAGCCGAAATGGAAGGGACGCATCGCGCTCGAGGCGACCGACAGCGACTGGATGTATGGCGTGGTCAGCTTCATGGGCGAGCAACGCGGCGTCGAATTTTTCCGCAAGCTGGCCGCGCTCAAGCCGGACCTGCGCAAGGGCCATGCGCTGCTGGCGCAGCTCATTGCCGCCGGCGAGCTGCCGATCGGGCTCACCACCTATAGCGGCAATGCCGACTCGATCAAAAGCAAGGGCGGGCCGATCGACTGGACCGCGGTCACGCCGCTGGTCGGACGACCGCAGGCGCTGGCCGTCGCCAGGAACGCGCCGCATCCGCACGCGGCGCTGCTGTTCGTGGATTTCGTGCTGTCGCCGGAGGGGATGAAGCTGCTCAACGACATGGGGCGCGTGCCGTCGAGCCGCAGCCAGAAGACGCTGCTCGACCGCCATCAGCACGTCATGGTCGATCCGATCAAATGGACCGACGAGGCGCCGAGGTGGGAGAAGCTGTGGAGCGAGCTGTTCTTGAAGTAGGACGACGGGACGACAGACGACGGAAGTAGGCGCTACGGCGTAATCCGCCGTTCTTTCGAGTGGCGGGTTACGGCTTCGCCTAACCCGCCCTACCGGCTCCGTCCTCTGAAACGAAGCGAGCGCACTCATCGCGCGCCCGTCCGTGTCTCCCGTCCGTCAAAGCTTCAGTCGAAACGTCCCGCCGCGTGGGCGAGCATGGTGTAGACCTTGCCCGTCTCCGAGGTGAGATAGGTGCGCGCCACCACCTGGCCGCGGTCGTCGCGTGAAACTTCCTCGAGCAGGCGCTCGAACTCGACGATGTAGCGGTCGACGGTGCGCATGAATTCGCGGTCGCTGCGATACTTCCTGCGGATTTCCTCGAACGCCTTCTGGCCCTGCATGGTGTAGAGCTTGCGCGTGAACACGTTGCGCTCGCCGCGCTTGTAGCGGTCCCACAGATCGGCGGCCGCGTCATGGTCGATCATGCGCGCGATGTCGACCGCGAGCGAGTCGAGCGATTCGATGGTGTGGCGCTCGGGGCGCTGGGCGTCCGCTGCGGGATCGCGCGGCGGCTCGCGCGGCGCAGCCGGCTGTGCCGGCTCGGGCTCCTGCGAGGCGCGGGTGAGAAGGTCGGAGAGCCAGCCGGTGCGCCCGCCTGGGCCGCCTTGGGCGGCCGGGCTGAGCGACGGCGCCTCGGCGCGGCGGGCCGGCATGGCCGGCGGGCTCATGCCGGTGATGTCGGCGCGCCCGCGCGGCGGCTCGGGGCGCGGGCCGCCATTGGTGACCAGGGTCTCGACCGGTGCGACCCGGCGCGGCGCGGCGGCCTCGACCGCCTCGACCCGGCGCGCGTTGGGCTCGACCGCGTCGAGACCGCGGCCGTGGCGGGCGACGATGCGATTGAGCTCGGCCAGCGCCTCGATCTGATCGACGATGACGCGGCGCATCTGGGCGGCGCTTTCGGCGGTCTCCTGCGGCAGCTCGAGGATGCCCTTGCGCAACTCGGCGCGCGTCGCCTCGAGCTCGCGCTGCATGTCGGAGGTCATCCGCTTGAGCCCTTCGACCACGTCGGCGAAGCGGTCGGCCGCCTGCGCCAGCATCGACTGCGAGTCGCCGGTCGCCTGCTCATAAATGGTCCGCATCGCGTCGGCGGCGCGCTTGCGCTCCTCTTCGGCGTTGACGCGGATCGTCTCGAAATTGTCGGAGATCGCGCGTGCGCCCGAGGTCGTCGACTCGGCCACCAGGCGCGAGATCTCGCGCGCCCGTTCCGCCGCCCCTTCGAGCGACTGGTCGAGCAGGCCCGAGAAGCGCGTCAGGCGCTGCTCGAGGTCGTTGCCCTTGCTGTCGAGCGTGGTCACCAGCGCTTCCAGCTCGAGGCGGCGCTCGGTGAGCGCGCCCTCGGTGCGGCGGTTGCTGCGATCGATCAGGGCTACCGCCTCCGCCAGCGAGCGACCATGCGAGTCGAACTGGCCCGCGAGCTGCGAGAGGTCGGTGAGGGTCTGGCTCGCGGTCGCCTGGAAGCCGGCGATCTGCTGCTCCACCTGGGTATTGGCCACGCCGGTCTTTTGCGCGACGTCGTTCATGGCCGCGACGAAGTCCGACACGCGCGTGACCAGCGTGTTCTCGATCTCGCTCATGTTCTCGTGCGCGCCGCTCAGCACCTCCTGCAGCAGGATGTTGGCCTCGCGCAGGCGCTCGAACAGGGCGGTGGTATCCGACCGCAGCATGCTCTGGGTCTCGACGATCTCGGAGACCGCCGAGGACGCCGTCTGCTTGGACTGCTCGACCGCTGCCTGGGTTGTGTCCGTCAGCTCTTTCAGCGTGCGGGTGATGGTCTTCGCCGCGCTCGACGTCGCCATCTCCGCGGTGTCGCGCAGGTCCTTGATCGAGCGGGTGACGGCCTCGGTCGTGGCCTCGCCCATCGTGGTGTGGGTGGTCTCCAGTTCCTTGAGCGCCCGATTGACGGCGCCGGTCCCGCTCTCGGTCGCCTCGTTGATCAGCCGCGCGATCTGCTCGCTGTTGTCCATCATGGTCTGGGTGAAGTGGAAGCCGCGGGCCTCGATCGCCTTCACCGCATGGTCGGTGACGCGGCTCACTTCGCTGGCGAATTCCTGGCTCTTGCCGGTCAGCGCAGTCAGCAGTCCGCTCGACTTCTCGTCGACGATGCGCGTCATCTCGGCCGCCCGCTGGCTCACCGCCGTCGTGATCTCATCGGCCTTGCCGACGAAGGTGCGCGCGACCTCGGCGCTCACCGCGAGCAAGGTGCGCTCGACCTCGCTGGCGTTCTGCTTGAGCACGTTGCTGACGCCCGTCGACATGCCGCTGAGCGTACGTTCGGCGTCGTGCGCGCTCGATTTGATCGCGGTCGTGGTGTTGGTGGCAAGCTGCGTGAGCGAACGCTCGGCCTCGCCGGTATTGGTCTTGATCGCCTGGCCGAGCTGCTCGAGCCGCGCGTTGATGACCGTGGAGGCGGACGTCGCCAGGTTGCCGATCGAGCGCTCCGCCTCGCCGGTATTGGTCTTGATGGCGTGGTTCATCTGCTCGACGCGGGCGTTGATGACCTCGACGCTGGCGGTGGTCAACTGCTCGATCGCCTGCGCGGCCTCGCCGGTATTGGTCCTGATCGCCTGGCTCATCTGCTCGGCGCGCGCGCCCAAGAGGTCGGCGGTGGCGCGGCCGCGCGCCTCGATTTCCTTGGTCACGGTGTCGGCGCGGCCGACCAGCAATTCCTCGAAGCGGCCGATGCGCGAATCGAGGTTGTCGGCGACCTCCATCGCCTTGGTGCCGAGCGCCTTGTCGATGTCGTCGATCTTGGTGCCGATGCTTTCCGCGAGCTTGGCGCCGCGCACATTGATCACGTTGGTGACGTCGGCGATGCGTTTGTCGAGCGCACCGACCACCTCCTTGCCGCCCTCGGCCATGGTCTTGGCGATGTCCATGACGCGGGAGGCAAGCGCCTCGTTGAGGGTCTGGGTGCGGCCGTCGAGGGCGTCCCGGAAACGATTGAATTGCTGGTCGAGGCTGGCGGTGACCTCGGCCGACTTGGTGGTGACGCGGGTATCGAAATTGTCCAGGTAGTCGCGCATCGCGCTGGAAATGTCCTGCGTGCGCTCGCCCAGGCGTTCGACCATCTCGCCGCCATAGGTCTTCACGGTGCGGTCGAACTCGGCCAGGTGCCGGGTGATGAGATTGCCGAGCGTGGTCGAGTCGCGTGCGATGCGCTCGGCGAGCTCGGCGCCGCCGTGATTGAACATGTCCTCGAACGATTGCAGGCGGGCAGCGAGCATCTCGCGCACCGCGTCGCCGCGGTTGCCGAGCACCTCGGCGAGCCCCTCGGCGCTCTCGCGGAACTGGTCGGTCACCCGGTTGCTGCGCTGGACGATGGTCTCGGTGATGCGCGCGCCGGTCTGCTCGAGCTTGGAGACGACGTCGCCGCCGCGCAGGCTCAGATCGAGCACCAGCGAATCGCCGGTGTTCTTGAGCGTGTTGTTGACTTCCTCGACGCGGCTGGAAATCGTGTCGGCGAGCCGGTTGCCGGTCTCCACCACCAGCTCGGTGAGCTCCTCCGAGCGGTTGGTCATCATGTCGAGGATCGCCGCCGACTTCTGCGCAAAACCTTCGGTGACGCGGTCGAGCCGGACCGACATCATGTGCTGCAGATTGGCGGTGATCTCGGTGAACTCGTCGCCGATGTGATCGGTCTTGAAGTTGAGCGTGGAGGTCAGGCGGTCGCTGGCGGCCGCGATCGCGCGCGAGGTTTCCGCGCTGGTGCCCTCGAGGCGGTCGAGCAGGTCGCCGCCGCGCTCGCCGAGCGCCTCGATCATGGTGTCGCCGGCGTGGCCGAGCGCGCGGGTGATGTGCTCGCCCTTCTCGGCAAGGGTATGGGTGATGCGCCGCGAGGCTTCGTTGACCTGCTCGGCCACCAGCTCGCTGATCTGGGAAATGTCGTTGCCGAGATCGAGATGGACGCTGTTGATGGCGTCGCGGATCTGCTCGGCCTGGCCGACCAGTGTATCGCGCTGGCTGCCCAAATCCTGCAGCAGCGCCCGGATGCGCACCTCGTTGTCGTTGTAGGCGTGCTCGAGGGCGGAGACCTCGTTGGCCACCAGGGTCTCCAACTCGGCGGCGCGCGCGAGCGCGCGCTCGATGCCGTCGCCCATGGCGGCGACCTCGCGCCGGATCGCCTGGCCGACGGTGACGATCGACTCGCGCGCGACCGTTTCCGGCTCGGCGAGCCGCATGGCGACCTCGGCCATGGACTGGGTGATGAGCCGCAATTCCTGCGACCGCCAGGCCATATGGGCGAGCACGAAGAAGAAGATGACCGGGGCGAAGAAGATGGCGGCCATCACGCCGAGCACCGGCGCGGTCAGGCCGGTCGGGCCGAGCGACGCCTTGAGGTCGGGCAGGTACATCCAGCCGAGCATCAGACCGGCCAACACCCAGACCACCGCGAATACGGTGGCGACGATGTAGGAGGTGCGCGCCGGACGACGTTGCAGCGAGCGCAGGATCTGTCCGATCGATTCCCGGTCGTCATTGGCCGGGCGGCGCAACGAGCCCTGGTCCTCGGGACGGCGGACCTCGTCGTCGAACATCTCCTCCTTGATCGGCGCGGTGCGCATGGTGCGCCACGGCGGCTCGGATACCGGTTCGTCGGGCCGCGTGGTCGGAGGCGGTGGCGGGATCAGGGGCTCCGGCTCAGCCGGGGCATCCCGCACGCTGAGCGCGTCCTGGATCGCCGACAGCGCCGCTTCCGTCGGATCCTTCATCTTCTTCGGGGTGTTCGCCATGTCGGTCGTCGCCTCGCATTACGCTGGACCAGAGCCGCGGCAGGAAAATGTCCTGACCGCGCCACGAGCGCGTGAGCCTTGAGATCCCCTCCGGATCCCCCTCGGCAGCTGGCAGTAACGCGCCGCACAGACATTCCACTGCCTCCCGGTTATCCTATCGGCTTGGCAGAACAAAGGAAACCGCTTGTTAAGGTCTCTTTAATCATCGTTAATGCGCCGATTAACCATATTCTGCCGACCTGTCCGTGGCTTAGGGCCCGCGACCGGGCTGCGGCGATGCGGCTGACGGTCTCGCGCGGGACCCTCACGGCCGGCCCGCAATGCCGCTTCGGCATGGGCGAGGCGGCTGGAGCGCTCCGCGGCGGCCTCCCCGCGGTGGGCCGTCGAAGCAACGGCCCCTTCGGACGACGGATGTCGGACGACAGAGGACCGGTCAGTCGGCCGGACGCTCGTCGTCCGTCGTCCGCGCTACATCAAAGCTTCTCGGCCAAGAATTTCAGGATTTCCGCGGATTGGCTGTTGATCTCGGCCGCCGCTTTGCCGCCCTGGTTACGCTCCGCCTCGGCGACGATCGCCCTGGAGACCGCTTCATCGAGCATGGTCCTGACCGCGTCATCGCGGGTCACCAGGCCTTGCTTGATGAGAACCCGAAGCACCACCAGCGTGGCGCTCAAGGCCGCCATCGCATAGGCTGCGTCCTGGAATTTTTTCATTGCACGACTTTCTCGACATCGGCTCGGCCAAAGCGGACCGGGCTGCATGGCAACGGCCGGTGCCCCTGGCGATGCGGCGTCGGCAAGTCCCTCGGATGCGCTCCGCGCCCTGACGGTCAAGTGAACGCTCCGCGGCCCTCGGGGTGCGGGCGCCGCAGGTGATCTCCAGGATGGCCTCAATGCGGATCCGGAGGATGCGCTTTCGCAGCTTTTGCCGCAAGCCCGAACCAGAACGCCCGGCGGCTCGGTTTGCCAAGCGGCGGGTTGTGGCGTGCGCAGGACGGCTTTTTTCATCGCATGGCGCAGGTGCGATTTTGCAGCGCGCGGCTGCCGGCAAGTACGCCGAGGCGCATGCGAGACCGTGACGGCAATACCACAGTCCGCCGCGAATTTGGCCGGCACACCATCATCATCTTGCATTCCCTATAACGCCGGGCAAATACTCGACGCTGTAAGACTGCGAACGCAGCACGAACCGCATTCACGCCCATGAGGTGCTAAACCGTTGGATGGTTGGTTGCGTAACGAGAGCGTCAGAGCAGTCATGTCGTCGTATGTAAAATATTGCCGTGAGCAGGCTGCCAAGTGTGCGCGGCGGGCCAACTTGGCGAGCTCTCCGGAGGTCGTCGCCCACTTTCGGAGCTTGGAGCGGCGCTGGCTCAAGTTTGCCGAGAAGGCTGATGTGAAGGGCCAAGACCCCGGCCTTTCGCGCAAGCGGCCCGCTTCGATGGGCGCGCACCCCTAGCACACGATGGACTTGCGGTCGGATTCCTGACGTCGTACGGGCCGATCACGTGCCTGCGCGACTTGCCCGACTCTTGTCGGGTCCGATCGCCAATGCGGCGCAGACGGCTCCCGCCAACGCGAGCGCGGCCGCCAGCAACATCGCAAGCCGGATGCTGTCCGCGAGAGAGTCCCGGACAATGGCCTCGGTCACCCGTCGATCTTCTCCTTGGACGGTGGCCAGCGCCGGCTCGATCACGAATTTTCCACGCGCGCCCTCGACCGCCCGTTTCACCTTGGAAGACACCGTCTGCGTTGCCAGCCGATGATCGAGCGCCCGATTGAAATCGGCGAGGGCGACGGCGCCGAAGATGGCCACGGCTAGAAGACTTGCCACCGAGGCGACCGCATTGTTGATCCCGGACGCCACACCCGCTTGATGCGTCGCAACGGCGTTGATGACGGATGTGGTGAGCGGCGCGACCGCCACCGCCATGCCGAGCCCGAGGATCGCCATCGGCAGCAGGAACGCCGCCCACGGCCCGCCGCCGCCGGGCAACGCCAGGAGCGCCAAGCCGAGCGCCGCGATCGACGGTCCAATGATCAGCGGCAACCGCGCGCCGAAGCGGTCCAGCAGTCCGCCCGACCAACGCGACAACCCTCCCATGATGACCGTGAAAGGCAGGAAAACGGCGCCCGCCAGCGTCGCCGAATAGCCGTGCACCTGAATGAGATCGAACGGCAGAAAAAAGAATGCACCGCCCAGTGCCGCATAGAGCAGAAGCGTCAACAGGTTGACACCGCTGAAGGTACGCGAACGAAACAAATCGAGCGGCATCATCGGCGTTGGGCTGTGTCGCTCCGCCCAGACGAATGCAACCAGCAGCGGCGGAGCGACCACGATCGATGCGATGACGGTCGAGTCTCGCCAGCCCAGATCGGACGATGCGACCAACCCGAAAACAAGGCTTCCCAATCCGGCAAATGCCAACAGCGCTCCAAGCCAATCGAGCCCCGGCCGGGACTCGGAATCGCGGCTCTCGGGGACATGACGGAGCACGATCCAGATCGCCGGCAACGCGACGAACGGGTTGATCAGGAAGATCCAGCGCCACGTGGAATGATCGACGATCCAGCCACCGAGCAGCGGCCCGACCGCCGCCGCGATGGCGGAGAACCCGGCCCAGGTGCCGATCGCCTTGCCGCGCTCCGTCTCATCGAAGGAGGCTCCAATGATGGCGAGCGAGCACGGGATCAGCAGGGCCGCGCCGATGCCTTGCGCCGCACGAGCCATGATCAATTGCGTGACGCTTTGGGCAAAGCCGCACCAAACCGACGCGGCAGTGAAAATGCCGATGCCGATGACGAAGATGCGACGTCGGCCGAACCGATCGCCGGAGGCGCCGCCGATCAATAGCAGCGCCGCCAGGGAGAGCGTGTACGCGTTGATGAGCCACTGCATCACCACGACCGAGGTCTTGAGATCGCTTTCGATCGCCGGCAAGGCCACGTTGACGACGGACTCGTCGATGTAGGCCATGGTCGATCCCAAGATGGTCGCAACCAGTATCCAGACCCGATCGCTTGCGACGCATGTGGGATCCGTCCGAACTGCTCGGATCGTTCCTTCATCGCATGGCCGTGCTCTTGGGTTGATCACGCGCGGAGGCCCTTAACCGACTCGCATCGATCCCGCGCGCTTGAGTCCGCGCCAGTCATCACTTCATCCCGGCATCGGTTCCGCCGGCCGTTAGTCCTCGGACTCGGTGTCCGGGGCAATTCGGGACGGCCGGCGCTTGGACGATCGCAGCGTGACAAGCTCTTGCAGGATCGCCTTGTCACCCGCGAGGAATCGTCGGCCGCGCTCGCCCAGCCGATAGATTCCGCCGACCGGCTCCAACAGCTTCAAACGATTGATGAACACGTAGTGGCCGTAGAGGTAGCGCGGGTTGAGTGTCTTGCCGCTGCCCTCCCACACCTTGCGTGCCAGCGTCCGCAGCTCGCCCGAAAGCCGCTGATCGATCCAGCGATCGGGGTCGGACCAGTCGACACGGCTGTGCGCCGACCCGGCCTGCTCGAACATCGCATTCATCATGTCCCGCACGCGTTTTGCGGGCACGCCCTCGAGCAATCGGACCGCGGTCCCGATGTCGGCGTAGGTCGGGGCGCGCGGCGGCGGGACGATCGCAGGACCCGACGATTGAGGCATGGGGGACCTTCACCGCAGCGCTGTCGCCGGTGCGCCTCGCTCTCGGGATTTTCATCGGATGACGGTTGATTCGCGCCCGGTAGCCCAGGTGATCAAAGAGACGGGGCCTTCGCAAGAGTATCCCACGGGTAGGGCATCTTTAACCACGACCGCATCGAAACGCGATCGCGTCCCGCCTGCGGCCGCGCATTTACCCGGCTTTGGGCGCTTGCCGGGCAAGCTCGGCGGCAAGGGGACCAAGCAGCCGGGGAGAGGGCTCACATGCCGGCAGCGTTCGCAAAGCCGACCCATCGCGTCTCCGCGCCGCCGGCGCCGGCCGAGCCGGCGATCGACGTCGCGCACCTCGGGCGCATGACGTTCGGCGAGAAGGGCCTCGAAAGCGAGGTGCTGCGGCTGTTCGACCGTCAAGCCTCGATGCTGCTCGCGCGCATGCAGGACGCGCCGCAGGCCGCGGTCGCCGCTTTCGCCCATACGCTCAACGGCTCGGCCCGCGGCATCGGCGCCTGGCAGGTGGCGAAGGCGGCGGAGGCGGTCCAGCTGGCGACCGGCGGTCGCAACCAGCCGGACTTCCGCGGCGCGCTGGAGAACCTCGTCGCTGCGGTCGCAGCGGCGCGGGCGGCCATCGCCGACCTGTTGCGCACGGGTGCGACGGAACGGCAACCCTAATTCGGCGCGAGCCGAGGCGCCATTCGACCTGCAATCGCACGACCGTGGCCGCGCAAATCGGCGCTGGCCCAGCCTGCCCGGACGCTATATAGGGAGCCGCCCGGCCGCCATGCCGGCGTCGCTATTTCTGCCGTTCCGATGGTCAAGATCACCTACATCGATCACCAAGGCACCGCCCGCACCGTCGAGGGCGAGATCGGCTCGACCGTCATGGAGACGGCGATCAAGAACGGCATCCCCGGCATCGAGGCCGAATGCGGAGGCGCCTGCGCCTGCGCGACCTGCCACGTCCACGTCGACGACGCCTGGCGGGCGACGGTCGGCGAGCCTTCGCCCATGGAGGAGGACATGCTCGATTTCGGCTACGACGTGCAGCCGAGCTCGCGCCTCTCCTGCCAGATCAAGGTGACGGCCGAGCTCGACGGCCTGGTGGTGCGCACCCCCGAACGGCAGGCTTAATGCTGCCTCGCGATCGCGCATTCTCCTCTTTTCCCCTTCCGACGCTCCAGCTACACAGGCGCCGATCAAAACCATGACGCCGCAATAGCGGCCGGAACGACGTATGACCGAAACGATCAAAACCGACGTGCTCATCATCGGCGCCGGGCCGTGCGGCCTGTTCGCCGTGTTCGAGCTCGGCCTGCTCGACATGAAGGCGCACCTGATCGACATCCTCGACAAGATCGGCGGCCAGTGCGCGGAGCTCTATCCGGAAAAGCCGATCTACGACATTCCGGGGGTGCCGTACGTCACCGCGCAGGGCCTGGTCGACGCGCTGATGGCGCAAATCAAGCCGTTCGGCGCCAATTTCCATCTCCAGGAGATGGTCGAGAAGGTCGAGAAGATCGGCGATCCGTTGTTCCGCGTCACCACCGACCGCGGCAAGGTGTTCGAGGCCAAGGTGGTGGTGATCGGAGCGGGCGGCGGCTCGTTCCAGCCCAAGCGTCCGCCGATCCCGGGCATCGAGGCGTACGAGAGCACCTCGGTCTTCTACGCGGTCCGCCAGATGGAAGCGTTTCGCGACAAGCGCATTTTGATTGTCGGCGGCGGCGACAGTGCGCTCGACTGGACGCTCAATCTCGCGCCGCTGGCGAGCCACCTCACGCTGTTGCACCGGCGCAGCGAGTTCCGCGCCGCGCCCGACAGCGTCAACAAGATGATGGCGCTGGTCGGCGAGGGCAAAATCGATTTCGTGCTCGGTCAGGTGACGTCGCTGGAAGGCGAGGGCGGACGGATCGCCAAAGCCATCGTCAAGCGCAACGACGGCTCCAATTTCGAGATCGCCTGCGACGCCATCCTGCCGTTCTTCGGGCTGACCATGAAGCTCGGCCCGGTCGCCGATTGGGGCATCGCGATGAAGGACGGCGAATATATCCTGGTCGACACCGCGACCTTCGAATCGAGCGTGCCCGGCATCTTCGCCATCGGCGACATCAACTGGTATCCGGGCAAGCTCAAGCTCATCCTCTCGGGCTTCCACGAAGCCGCATTGATGGCGCAGAAGGCACACCGCTACGTCTATCCGGACAAGCGGCTGGTGTTCCAGTACACGACCTCCTCTTCCAGCCTGCAGAAGAAGCTGGGCGTCGCTTAGGCGCTCCCACGCCGTCGTTGCCGACGACGGAAACCTGTAGCAATCGCGCTACGCTCCATCCGGGCGACGTGCGCTTAGCGCGTGAACACCGGCAATTGCGGAAAGATCGATTTTTGCGGCGGCGGCAGCGACTCGCTGCGCACCGGCGCCGGCAACGCCAGCGCCTCGCGCACCGCCGGCAGCGCGGCATCGGCCATCGCCGCGTGGCCCTCGGCGGTCGGGTGGATGGCGCCGCCGTAGACCGCGGCGAAGATGCCCCAGATGGCATCGTGCAGATCCGCCGGCTGCAGCACGGAGGGCAGGCCCTCGGGATAGGTCATCGCAGTAAAGTAGCTGTCGTTGGCGGTCCGCACCCACCGCGCGCGCGGCGCATAGGGGCGGAATTCGCTCGCCGAAAGACCGCAGGCCATCGGATCGGTGGCGGCCTGCGCCGGGCTCTTCTGGAAGCTGTCGCCTTTGGCGGAGAAGCACTGCCGGTCGAACGCGGGGTCGTCGTCGGATCGCGCGCAAACGCCGTGGGTCGCGAACGCTGCTTGATGGCCGTCGACGAAGCTCATGCGTTCGGACGACGGATCGCGGCAGGCCTTGCCGTCTTCGCAGCGCGCCAGCGCCTTGATCCCCGGCAAGAACCGCTGCGAAACGAAGTCCACGGCCGCTCGGAGCCTTTCGGCATCGGCGTCGAAGGCCGGATGCACGTCGAAGCCGTCGCGTCCGCCGGGGCAGGGCGTGTCGGGCGCGGCCAGCGCGGGATTGCCGTAGGACACGAACACGACGCGCGCCAGGTTGCCGCCCACCAACGGCTTGAGCGCGGAACGCACTTTGGCGAAATTGCCCGGCAGCTCGCGATCGAGCACCTTTTGCGCGTCCTCGACCGAAGCCATCGCGCCGCCGCGATTGAGCAGAGCGCGTTCGGTCGCCGCTTCCACAATGACGTTGGCGATCAGACCGGAGAAGTGAATGTCGTTTGCCCCGATGGTGAGCAGCACGACATCGAGCAAGCGATCGGCGCGTTGGCGCTGCGCCATCGCCATGATGTCCTTGAGCTCGGCGATCTGGCTGCGGACCGATCCCGGACAGGCTGCGCCGGTCCCCGGCGACGGACACTCGCGCGCCCGCTGGCCGTCGAGGAAGCCGATATTGATGGTGGCGCCCGTGCAGCCGAGCGGGATGAAGGTGACGGCGACATGCGCATTCTCGACCGCGAGCGCGAGCGCGGTGCGCATCTGGTAGCCGTAAAGCGAACGATGGCAGGCGCCGCTCATCCAGCGCGCGCTCTGGCGCGCCCAGTCGCCCCCCGCCGCGTTATCGCCTTGAACCGTGCCGCAAGACTTGTCGCCGCCGAAGCCGGCGCGGCCGGGCCGGTAATATTCGAAGCCGCCGAAGCTCCGGTAGCAGAAGCCTTCATCGGAGAGCCGCACCGCGCGGTCGGGGTTGCCTTCGCCGGCCGCGATCGAATCGCCCATTCCGGCGATCAGCACGTCGCGCACCCGGATCTCGCTCACCACCCGCTGTGCGGTGCCATCGAGCAGCACGATGTCGACGCTGGCGACCGTGGTCCGGCCTTGCCGCACCCGCAGCTTGACTTCTTCGGTGCAGGCCATGGTCACTTGCCGCCCGGGGCCGTCGCCGTCATCGAAGCTCCAGACGCAACCTTCATTCGCCGGCACGGATCCGGCGAGGGTCACGCCGATGCGGTGGTCGCGCGGAGCAAGGTAGGTCTCGCGTTCGCCGTCGCGATCGCAGAATTCGACGAGCTTGCCGGCGCGGTCCACGCACAGCCGCTCGACCGTGTCGCGTGCCCAGCCGCGGCCGTCGCTGTCGCGAGCCAGGCGGCGCTCCGCCGCCAGCACGCCCTCGCCGCGATGGGCGGCCACGTGGCGCTGGAAGTCGGCCTCGTTGCGGAACAGGCGGAAGCGGTTCTTGACTTCCCACTGGATGCGGGGTCCGGCGGCGGTTCCGAGCTCGGCGTGGGCAGCCGATCCGCCCCAGGTCGAGAACGAGAGCGTGATCAGGCCGATAAGAGAGACGTAACGCATGGTTTTGGCCGCGATGGATGGCGCCATGAATAGCACCGCGGATGCGGCGGAAATATGAGGGTTCGGCGTCCCGGCCCGGGGCCGGCGCAGGGGCGCGACCGTCCGCCGAAGGCTCCTCACGGAGAGGGCCGTTGCCCACGATCGCGTCGGTTGGGCAGGCGACGCTCGGCTCGGGTCGCGCGCGCATGGTCGGTCACGCGCCGGTCGGACCATGCGAGGAGATCAAATTGACCTGGCGTTTTGCAGCCAGTACCGTTCCTGCAACAACACGTTTCGGGAGGATGCGATGCGAAAGCTGCAGATTGGACTAGGCGGTCTTGCGATCGCGGCGTTGGCGGCGTCTTCGGCCAACGCGCAGAGCACGGTCAAGATCGGATTGATCAACGTTCTTTCCGGCCAGTTCGCCGACGCCGGCGCCCAGCTCGACAACGGCGTGAAAGCCTACATGAAACAGTACGGCGACACGGTCGCCGGCAAGAAGATCGAGATCATCCGCCGCGACGTCGGCGGCCCGGCCCCGGACGTCGCCAAACGCCTGTCGCAGGAGCTGATCGTGCGCGACGGCGTCGACATGCTGGCCGGCTTCCTGCTGACGCCGAACGCGCTCGCCGCCGCCGACGTCTCGGCGCAGGCGAAGAAGTTCATGGTGGTGATGAACGCCGCCACCTCGATCATCATCACCAAATCGCCGTACATGATTCGCACGTCGGTCACGCTGCCGCAGGTGATGGAGACGTTCGGAACCTGGGCGGCCAAGAACGGCCTCAAGAAATGCTACACCATGGTGACCGACTACGGCCCGGGACATGATTCCGAGGCGGCGTTCCAGCGCGCCTTCAAGGAAGCCGGCGGCGAGATCATCGGGTCGGTGCGCTTCCCGGTGGCCAATCCGGATTTCTCGGCGTTCGTCCAGCGCGCCAAGGACATGAACCCGGAATGCATCTACATCTTCATTCCAGGCGGCGCTCAGCCGGCCGCGCTGGGCAAGGCTTTCGCCGAGCGCGGCATCGATTTCGCCAAGACCAAGGTCCTGGGGTCGGGCGAGACCACCGCCGAGCAGGCGCTCAAGGTGATGGGCGACGCCGGCCTCGGCATCATCTCGGCGTGGCACTACGACTACAAGAGCAACGCTCCGCGCAACGTGGAGTTCGTCAAGATCTTCAACGCGCTGCACGGGCGCAACCCGGACTTCTTCTCGATCGGCGGCTATGACGGCATGCACGCCATCTACGAGACGCTGAAGAAGACCGGCGGCAAGACCGACAGCGACTCCTTGATCGCGGCGGCCAAGGGGCTGAAGTGGGAGAGCCCGCGCGGTCCGATGTCGATCGACGCGGAGACCCGCGACGTCGTGCAGACGATCTATATCAGGCGGGTGCAGAAGGTCGGCGGCGAGCTGGTCAATGTCCCGTTCGACAAGATCGAGAACGTCAAGGACCCGACGCGCGCGCGCGGCGGCTAGTTGCCGATAGCGGCAGGCCGCATTGCCGCGGTGGCGCGGCGCTGTCTAACACCATCAGGTCGAGGGGGAGGGCGCGGCAGCATGGCTGTCCCCTCCCTTTCGAACGTGTGGTAATTCTAGAACAAACATGAACCAGGGGAGGATAGCGATGCGAAGGACTCTCGTTGGATTTGCCGGCATTGCCGCAGCGCTCTTTGCCGTCTCGCCGGCAAACGCCCAGCAGACGATCAAGATCGGAGTGATCCTGGGCTATTCCGGGCAGTTTGCCGATCCCGCCGCGCAGATGGACAACGGCATCAAGCTCTACATGCAGCAGCACGGCGACACCGTCGCCGGCAAGAAGATCGAGCTCATCCGCAAGGACACCGGCGGGATTGCGCCGGACATCGCCAAGCGGCTGGCGCAGGAACTGATCGTGCGCGACAACGTCGACATCCTCACCGGCTTCGCGCTCACGCCCAATGCGCTGGCGGCGGGCGACGTGTCGGCGCAAGCCAAGAAGTTCATGGTGACGATGAACGCGGCGACCGCGATCATCACGACCAAATCGCCCTATATGGTGCGCACGTCGTTCACCGTGCCGCAGTTGAACGAAACGCTCGGAACCTGGGCCTACAAGAGCGGCATCCGGAAAATCTACACCATGGTTTCCGACTTCGGGCCGGGTCACGACGGCGAGGCCGCGTTCCACCAGGGTTTCAAGGCGGCCGGCGGCGAGATCATCGGCGCGGTGCGCTACCCGGTGGCGACGCAGGACTTCGCCGCCTTCATCCAGCGCGCCAAGGACATCAACCCCGAGGCGATCTACATCTGGACGCCCGGCGGCCCGCAGCCGGCGGCGATCGGCAAGGCGCTCCCCGAGCGCGGCATCGACCCGAAGCGGACCAAAGTGCTGGGCCAGGGCGAGTTGACGTCGGAAGACGCGCTCAAGAGCATGGGCGAGGCCGGGATCGGCATCATCACCGCGCTGCACTACGACTACAACCACGATTCCGTGCTGAACAAGGCCTTCGTCGCCAGCTACAAGGAGGCGTTCAAGCGCAACCCCGACATGTTCTCGGCCGGCGCCTATGACGGCATGCACCTGATTTACGAGGCGCTCAAGAAGACCGCCGGCAAGACCGACGGCGACGCGCTGATCGCGGCCGCCAAGGGAATGACCTGGGAGAGCCCGCGCGGGCCGATGTCGATCGACCCGGACACCCGCGACGTGGTGCAGACCGTCTACATCCGGCGGGTTGAGAAGGTCGGCAACGAGGTGCGCAACGTGGAGTTCGACAAGATCGAGAACGTCAAGGACCCGTTCAAGGCCCGGATGAAGTAGTCAGCGGTCAAAAAAGAAATCGCAGGTTGCTCTGATGGCCGGCCACTGACTTCTGATCACTGACTTCTGATCCCTGGTGGGGGTGCGGGATGATTGGTTCGGCCTTCGGCGTGCTGTTCGACGGCTTCGCCTACGGGATGCTGCTGTTCCTGCTCTCGGTCGGGCTGTCGGTGACGCTCGGGATGATGAATTTCGTCAACCTGGCGCATTGCAGCTTCGCCATGCTGGGCGGCTACGTTACCGTGACGCTGACCAATGCCTGGGGCTGGCCGTTCCTGGCCACGCTGCCGTTCGCGTTTCTGTTGGCGGCGGTGGTGAGCGTGGCGTTCGAGCGCGTGCTCTATCGGCGCCTCTATCGGGCGACCGATCTCGACCAGTGCCTGCTCACGATCGGGATCGTGTTCATCTCGGTCGCGGCCGCGGCCTACATCTACGGCACCATTCAGCAGCCGGTGAATCTGCCGGCCTATCTGCGTGGCACGGTCTCGATCATGGGGCAGAACCTCGGCGTCTACCGGCTGTTCCTGATCGGCATGTCGCTCGTCGTCACGCTCGTTCTGGTGCTGGCGCTCGAATACACGCGCTTCGGCGCGCAGGTGCGCGCCGCGGTCGACAACCAGCGCATGGCGCGCGGCCTCGGCATCAACGTGGACCGGGTCTTCGCCATCACCTTCGCGCTCGGCAGCGGGCTCGCCGGGCTGGGCGGCGCGCTCGCCATCGAGATCATCGGCCTCGATCACGCCTTTGCGTTCACCTATCTGGTCTATGTGCTGATCGTCGTGTCGGTGGGCGGGCTCGGCTCCATTGCCGGCTCGTTCTTGGCCGCCACGCTGCTGGGCATCAGCGACATGGCCGGCAAGTATTATTTTCCCGAGCTCGGCGCCTTCCTCATCTATCTGGTCATGGTCACGCTGCTGATGTGGCGGCCGGTCGGCTTGTTCGGGAGGCGCTAGCCGATGACCGCGACCTCTCCGGCGGTCGCCGCGCCGCAACGCTACCTCGAGGCGCAGACCCGCTGGCATGTGATCGAGATTGCGTTCTGGCTCGCCACCTTGCTACCGTTCGTGGTCACGCCGAATTATCTGCAGCTGGCGAGTCAAATCGCCATTACCGCGCTGTTCGCGCTCTCGCTCGATCTCATCCTCGGCTATGCCGGCATCGTGTCGCTCGGCCATGCGGCCTATTTCGGCTTCGGCTCCTACACCGCGGGCCTGATCGCGAAGCATGGCTGGGGCGAGCCGCTGACCGGCCTGCTGATCGCCGGGGTGGCGGCGGGCCTGCTCGGATATGCCACCAGCTTCATCATCGCCCGCTTCCGGCACCTGGCGCTGATCATGATCACGCTCGGGCTCGGCCTGTTGCTCGCCGAAGCCGCCAACAGCGCGAGCTGGCTGACCGGCGGCGCCGACGGCCTGCAAGGCGTGCGCATGTGGAAGCTGTTCGGCGTGTTCGAGTTCGATCTCTACGGCTATGCCGGCTATACCTATTCGCTGGTCGTTTTGTTTTTGACCTTCCTGGTGGCGCGGCGGCTGATCAATTCACCGTTTGGACTCGCCTTGCGCGGCATCCGCGAGAACGCGGTTCGCATGCCTGCGATCGGCGCGCCGAGCCCCGCGCATATCCGCAAGATCTACACGATCGCCGCGGTGATAGCCGGCATCGCCGGCGCGCTGCTTGCGCAGACGACCGAAACCGTGTCGCTCGAGACCCTGAGCTTCCAGCGTTCCGCCGACGTGCTGGTGATCCTCATTCTCGGCGGCGCCGGCCGCCTTTATGGCGGCATCATCGGGACGATCATCTACATGGTCGCACGCGACCAGTTTTCCGGGATCAACCCGCAATACTGGTACTTCTGGATCGGCGCGCTGCTGGTCGCGGTCGTGATCTTCCTGCCGAACGGCATCCTCGGCGGATTGGCGCGGCTCACCGCCCATTGGCGGAGCCGGGCGTGAGCACCTCGGCGTTGTCCACGCGCGGCCTCGACAAAAGCTTCGGCTCGCTCGTCGTCGCCAGGAACATCGAGCTCAACTTGCCGCAGGGCGAGCGCTACGCCTTGATCGGGCCGAACGGCGCCGGCAAGACCACGCTGATCAATCTGATGACCGGCATGCTGCGGCCGGACGGCGGCCAGATTTTCCTCGGCGCCGACGACATCACCGCGTTCAAGCCCGAGGAGCGCGTCAAGCGCGGCCTGGTGCGCACGTTCCAGATCAACACGCTGTTTCCCCACCTCAATGCGCTCGAAGCGGTCACGCTCGCGGTCTGCGAGCGGCGCGGCTATGCCGGCACCTGGTGGCAGAAGCTCCCGCACTATGCCGACGCCATCGAGGAGGCCTACGCGATCCTGGTCTCGCTGCGGCTCGGCGGCAGCTGCTACCGGCCGACCCACGAGCTCGCCTACGGCCAGCAGCGCTTGCTCGAGATCGCGCTCGCGCTCGCCACCAAGCCCCGGGTGCTGCTGCTCGACGAGCCGGCGGCCGGCGTGCCGCACGAGGAGAGCACGGAGCTGTTTGCCGTGATCGCCGGCTTGCCGCGCGAGATCGCGGTGCTGTTCATCGAGCACGACATGAACGTGGTGTTTCGCTTCGCCAACCGCATCATCGTCATGGTCGGCGGGCGCATCCTGGTCGAGGGCACGCCGAGCGAGATCGCCGCCGACGCGCGCGTGCGCGAGGTCTATTTGGGCAAGGCGCGCCATGGCTGAGCCGCTGCTCGCGCTTAAGGACGTGCGCGCCGGCTACGGCGACGCGGTCGTGCTCGACGGCATCTCGCTCGCGGTCACCCAACAGGGCAGCCTCGCGGTGCTGGGGCGCAACGGTGTCGGCAAGAGCACGCTGCTGCTGACCATCATGGGCTACACGCAAATCAGCCGGGGCAGCATTGCGTGGCGCGGCCGCGATATCACGCGCGAGGCGCCGCACCGGCGCGCACTCGATGGGCTCGGCTGGGTGGCGCAGGAGCGCGAAATTTTCCCCTCGCTCAGCGTCGAGGAGAACCTCACGGTCGCGGCGCGGCCCGGCCGCTGGAACCTCAGGGCGGTCTACGACCTGTTCCCGCGCCTCAACGAACGACGCGACAGCAGGGGCAACCATCTCTCCGGCGGCGAGCAGCAGATGCTGGCGATCGCGCGCGCGCTGATGACCAATCCGGCGCTGCTCCTGCTCGACGAGCCGCTCGAGGGGCTGGCGCCGATCATCGTCGAGGAGCTCACGGCAGCGATCCGCCGCATGACCGCCGACGAGGGCACCGCGTTCATCCTCATTGAGCAGCATGTCGAAGTCGCATTGTCGTTGACGGATGATGCGATCGTGCTTGAGCGCGGCAGCATCGTGCACCGCGCGCGCTCGGCGGACTTGCTCGAGGACCATGCGACGCTCGACCGCCTGGTCGGGCTGCGCGTCGCCGCGACCTAATTCGGCGGGCGATTTGGTCTCTGCCGGGCGCCGCGGTCCCATTCTCCAAAGCTGGCTCGACTGAGTGGAATTCTTCCTCGCGATTTCCGGCCAGGGGAGGAATTACTTTCTTTTTTGGTGGTCGTATTGCCATGAAATAAGAAATTCATTCTATTCAGGCACCATTGGTCAACGAGGGTGCCATGTCAAATCCAGCAACTGCCACCACCGCACCGGTAGGCGACGTAAACGGACCGGCGCCGGCCGTCGCAACAAGGCGATGGTGGACCGAAGACTGGATGGCCGTGGTCCTGGGCTTTGTGGTCATCACGACGGTCTTGGCGGTGTTTCATTGGAAGGTCGCGGACTTGAGGAACGTCGTGCCGACCTTCCGGTGGACGACCGACAGCCAGATCGCGTCGCTCACTCCCGGTTGGATCGAAGCGTTGGACGCCATCGCCAAGGACGCCGAGGCCAAGCGGCAACAAAACGTCGCGACCCTGAGCAAGAGTCTCAAAGACGCGCTCGTGAGCAAGGACCGCAAGGCCATCGAAGCGGCGGCCGGCAAGATGGCGGCGCTCAGTAGCAGGACCGTGGCCGGGGCACTGGCGGGTGAGATTCGCAGGCACGCGGCTGCGGTCGCCGAGAGCCGGATTTTTACGCGCGACAACTTGTCGAAGGTTTTCTACATCGGGATCGGATTTCTGATCTTCGCTGCGGCGGGCATCGCCTTGCTCTGCGGCCGGGTGGTGCCGTTCCTGGTCGGCTTGCCGGCGGTCTTCGGCTTGGCGTGGCTTTCCCGTTTCCTTGCCGGCAATGGACTGTTCGTCGATTGGGGGATCGAATACGTCATTTTCGCCCTCTTGCTGGGGCTGCTCATCAGCAACACGATCGGCGTTCCCGCGTGGCTCAAGCCGGCGGTGCAGACCGAGTTCTTCATCAAGACCGGCCTCGTCATCCTCGGAGCGAGCCTGCTCTTTTACGAGGTGCTGCAGGCCGGCGCGCTCGGGATCGTTCAGGCGCTGCTGTCGGTCATCGTCGTCTGGTACGCGTGCTTCTGGCTGTGCCGGAAGCTCAACGTCGACGACGAGTTCGGCGCCATGCTGTCGACCGCGGTGTCGATCTGCGGCGTCTCCGCCGCGATCGCCGCCTGTGGCGCGATCCAGGGCGACAAGAAGAAGCTCTCCTACGTCACCTCGCTCGTCCTGATCGTCGCGGTGCCGATGATGATCGTCATGCCGTGGATCGCGAAGTCCACCGGAATGGATGATCTGGTCGCCGGCGCGTGGCTCGGCGGAACGCTCGATACCAGCGCCTCGGTGGTCGCGGCCGGCGCCCTGGTCAGCGACGCCGCCATGAAGACCGGCGTCATCGTCAAATTCTCGCAGAACGCCCTGATCGGCGTGGCGGCGTTCATGCTGGCGATCTGGTGGACGTTCAAGGCCGGCACCGCGACCGGCCAGCGGCCGAGCAAAGCCGTGATCTGGAAGCGCTTTCCCAAATTCGTGCTGGGCTTCGTCGTGGCCTCGGCGGTGTTTTCCTTCGCGCTTCCCGCCGACATCGTGAACGGCACCCGCAGCGCGCTCGGCGAGATCAGGACCTGGTGGTTTGCCCTGGCGTTCGTCTGCATCGGGCTGGAGACGCGGTTCATCGAGCTCGCGACCACCGAGCAGGGCCGACCGGCGCTCGCCTTCATCGGCGCCCAGACCATCAATGTGTTCTGGACCTTGCTGCTCGCTTTCCTGCTGTTCGGCGGATTGATCTTCGCCCAGCCGGTCATCAACTAAAGCGTTTTCCGGCGAAGTGGGAACCGGTTCGCCGTAGAAAACGCGTCAAACGCAATAATGCTACCGAACGCGGCGCCGCGGGCGTGGGCCCACAGCGCCGCGTTCGCTGCAATCGGCCTATCTCGTCGCCGTGATGACGGCGTCCTCGTATTTGCCCGAGCCCATGCCGGTATCGGCGAAGATGCCGTGGTCGGCGATCCACTTGAAGGTCTCCTCGTAGACCTCCTTGGTGTAGGGCTCGAACACCAGGCGCTCGCCCGGGCCCCAGCGGCGGGTATCCATCACGGCGTGGTAGCGCACCGGGAACTCGTTCTTGTAGTAGTGGGTGTAGAGGTCGGGGCGCAGATCGATGTCGCGCTGCGCGCGCCGCAACGCGCGGAAGAATTTCTTCAGATCCTCGCGGTCGGGACTGCCGGTGACCATGGTGGCGATCATGAACGTGGTGTCGATGATCTTGCGATAGCCGAGCTGCTCGGCGAAATAGTACGGCCCGCTGAACAGCGCCGAGGCCTGCGCCTTGCCGTCGATCAGTTGGTCCAAGCGATGGAACAGCATGCCGTCGGCGAATGTCAGGTTGATCTTGTCGGCCGGCATGTACGGCTCGAGCGCCTGGATGGTCGAGTAGTGGCTGCCCGACTGGTAGCCGACCGCGATCGGAACGCCGGCGAGGTCTTCCGGCTTCTTGACGGCTGAGTTGGGCGGAACGAACACGCCGGACGGCGCCACCGAATAGACGTCGGCATAGAGGTGGCCGTTGCCCTTGGAGGCGGCGACGCCGACCGTCCAGTGGCAGGCGCAGCTCACGTCGGACGAGCGGCCGCGCTCGAACGACTGCATGGCGCCGACCTTGTCGCCCTTGTAGTGGTGCGAGCCGTCGGTCGACCGGATCAATTCCTGAAACACGTAGTCGAGGCCTTCATCCTTGAAGTAGCCCTTCTCGTGCGCCACCCATTCCTGCAGCCGGAAGTGCGGCTCGATGATGAATTTTTCCTTGGCCATGTTTCTCTCCTTGCGTCTCAGCTCGATTGTCCGTCAAACCCTCAGCAGCAGTCGGGTTCGGCGCCGCGCTTGTCGCGGTGCTCGGCGACGCGGCGCGCGCCGATCATCTTGACGTGCTCGTCCATCAGCCGGCGCGCGCCGGCGGCGTCGCGCATCTCGATCAGCGAGGCCAATTCCTTGTGCGCGTCGAGGATGCGGCGCGCCACTTTGGGTGTCAGCGTCGGATTCCGCGCCGGCCAGGACACGTGCTGCAGCGAGATCAGCTGCACCACCAGCACGCGATTGTGCGAGGCCTCCGCCACCGCGAGATGGAACTCGCGCGACGAACGCGTATAGGCGGCAACGTCGTCGATCTTGCGCTCGGCGTCGGCAATCAGCTCGCGCAGCCGGGCGTGGTCCGCGGCGGTGGAGTTGATGGCGGCGAGCTCCGCCGCCAGGCATTCGATGGCGCGTTGCGCGTCCATGATCTCGGCGACCGACACGCCGGTAAGATCGAGCTGCACGGCCAGCGCCTCGGCGAACAGGCGGGCATTGCCGCTGGCGATGCGCGCGCCGCCGCCCGAGCCGACCTTGATCTCGACGATCCCTTGCGCCTCGAGCGTGCGCAGCGCGTCGCGCGCGACGATGCGGCTCACCCCGAACCGCTCGGCCAGATCCTTCTCGGTGCCGAGGAAGTCGCCCGGGCGCAGCTCCTTGGCGAACAGCGCCTCGCGCACCTGCGCCACCATCTGGGTCGACAGGGTCGGGCTGCGAAAGGCGAGAATCTTGCGCTCGCCGTTCTTGATCGCCGGGTGAAGCCGCATGCTAAGCGTTCGAATGCTCGAGGTCGTCCAAAGGCAAAGGTAGCAACGATCATAAAGATAATATCTTTGCGATCGGCGGGCGTCAACCTGTTGACGGACCTCGGGTCGGATTGACGTAGACAGGCGAGCTTGTGTGGCATATGTCTTGGCATATGCCACGGAGGTAACGGTGAGCCGCGAACGTCATGTCAAGCTCTTCAAGAACGGTCGAAACCAGGCGGTACGGATTCCGCGCGAGTTCGAGCTTCCTGGTGAGGACGCCATCATGCGCAAGGAGGGCGAACGGCTGATCATCGAGCCCACCCCGCCTAAATCCCTGCTGGCAGTGCTGGCAACTCTCACCCCACTCGACGAGGATTTTCCGCCGATTTCCGAATTGCCCCTCGATCCAGTCGAGCTTTGATGCGGTACCTGCTCGATACCAACATGGTCTCGGACCTCATCCGCAACCCGCGGGGACGCGTGGTGCAGCACATCCGCGAGGTTGGCGAAGCGCAGGTCTGCACCAGCATCATCGTTGCCGCCGAATTACGCTACGGGGCCATGAAAAAAGGATCGCCGCGACTCATGGCTCAGCTTGAAGCGGTGCTCGGCGCACTTGACGTTTTGCCCTTCGAGGTCCCGGCCGACACCACCTATGGCCTGCTCCGCACCGGCCTTGAACAGGCTGGTCTGCCGATCGGCGGCAATGACCTGCTCATCGCCGCTCAGGTCGTTGCACTCGGCTATACCATCGTCACCGACAACGAGCGGGAGTTCGGCCGAATTGACGACCTTCCCTGCGAGAATTGGCTGCGTTAAGCACTGATGAGTGCTGAGCATGTTCGCATCGACGAGATAGGTTATCCAAGTTTTGGAGGCTTGATATCGTCGGTCGTCGCGGTGCGATCGGTGCGCCCGGCACGCTCACGCGACGGCTAGGCTGCGCTCCGCGTGCCGCAGCACCAACTCCACCTGTTCGCGCGTCACGCCCGGGAACCACTCCAGGAACTCATCGACCCGCGCGCCGTCTTCGAGATTCTCGAACAGCGCCTTCACCGGCACGCGCGTGCCTTTGAACAGCCATTCGCCGCTGACTTTTCCCGGCACACGTTCGACCGCCGGACATTGGCTCCAATCAAGCATGACGGATTCCTACGTGATGCGGCCCCGGCCTGCAAGCGTGAGTCCGCAGGCAACACATGCCCGGCTGCGCTATGCCGTTCCACGCTCGCGGATCATCGCCCGCCAGGGCACCATCGCGAGCACGAAAGTCGCGAGCCACGCCACACGCGCGCCATAGCGGTCGTGCGGGCCGGACAGCGCGCCGGTCACGAAGGCATTGGCCAGGATCGCCAGCGCCGTGGTGGCGGCAAGGAGCCCGAGATCGGCGAAGCGTTCACGTCGAGCACCGAGCACCATCACGGCAACCAGCAACAGCATCGAGGCGAGCGCGACCGGAACATGCAAGCGGTTGATGGCCTCGAAGTCGAGCTCGCCCTGTTGCTGGCGCGCCGCCTGCATGGCGGGCAGCATGGTGGGCGCGAAATTCTCGATCATGCCGTGGGTATGCCAGATCGAGTCGAGCACGCCCCAGCCGGTGCGCACCATGACGAGCTGGGTCAGGGTGTCGGCAACCGCGGCTTTCAGCTGCAGCCACGGATAGGCGCGCAGGCTTTCGAGCACGATCGTGCGCATCTCGTCGTTGAGCCCTTCGAAGCGGCCGAGCCGGTCGAACAGGCCCTGGCCCCAGAAGAACACGTCGGCGTCGGTGGGCAGCTCGCGGCGATGCTCGCACAGCCGCAAGCGCGGATCAGGGCAATGCTCGTCGAGATAACGCTTGACGATGCCGTCCTGCAGCATGCGGCCGAAGGCGAGCCCGATGCCGCCCGGCGTCCAGGCCAGCCGCTTCGCGACCACGTAATTGGCGCCGACGAGCATGACGGCGCCGAGCGCGAGCGCCGCCGCGCCGCGCGCGAGACCCGCGAACGGCATCAGGCGGCGGTCGAACAGCGCGACGAGAAAGCCCGCGGCGAGGAGGGCGAGCAGCACCGCAAGCGTCGCACTGTGGGTCGCGGCTGAGAAGGCGATGAGGACGACCAGGGCTGCGCGCTCCCAGCGCGCGAGCGCGTCACTGCGCATCACCAGGAGATGGAGCGCGAGCACCGCGAGCCCGAAGAAGATATCGGTGAGCACGATGCCAGCGAGCCACGGCAAGGTGGTCGCGACCGACAGCACGGCGATCGTCACCAGCAGCACCAGCGGCCGGCCAAGCCCGTGGACGCGCAGCACCAGCGCGATGATCCACACCGTCAGCGCCGCCTGCACGACGATCAGCGGCCAGAAATTCGGCCGCGCCAGTGCCACGACGAACAGGCCGTAGACGGTCGAGCGGCTTTCCTCGAGCGTGCCCTCGTACCAGCGGGCGAAATAGCCGCCGCTGTCGTATTGCAGCAGCGGAAAGCCGTTCCACAGCGCGGGCGCCAGCAGGATCAGCATCGCCGCGAGCACGACGGCGATGTGCACGGCGCGGCGCCGAATGGCAGAGCTCATTCGTGTTCCGCTAACAGATCGCCGGTTCTGAACAAAGCCGCGATCACTTCTTCAGCCCCGCCGCCGTTGCGACGTCGCTCCAGCGCTTGCTCTCGCTCGCGATGTGGCGGGCGAATTGCTCCGGACCGCCGCTGAGCGGATCGATGCCCTGCGGGCGCCAGGCCGCCACCACCTCGTTCGCCAAGAGCGCCTCGCGCACCGCGCCCGCGAGCTTGTCGATCACCGCGCGCGGCGTGCCGGCGGGCGCCATCAGGCCGAACCAGATCGAGGTGTCGAAATCGGGCGCCTGCTTCCGCCATGGTCGGCACGTTCGGCAGGATGCCCGGACGTTTCGTGGCCGCCGATGCCAGCACCCTGAGCGAACCCGCCTCGACCTGGGAGACCACCGCGGAGGCGGGCGAGAACATCATCGCCACCCGGCCGGCGAGCAGGTCGGTCGCGGCTTGCGGTGAGCCCTGGTAGGGCACGTGCACGAGCTTGAGGCCGGCGCGCATGGACAACAGCTCGCCGGAGAGATGCGGCGCCGTGCCGACCCCGGTCGAGGCATAGAGGATTTCCCCCGGCTTCGATTTGGCGAGCGCGATCAGCTCCTGCACGGTCTTGACCCCGGTCGAAGGGTGCACGACCAGGATCACAGCCGCCGTGTTGATGAGCGCGATCGGGGTGAAATCCTTGCTGATGTCGAACGGCAGATTGGGATTGATGGCGGCGTTGGTGATGTTGGCGGAGGACGCGATGAACAACGTGTAGCCGTCCTTCGGAGCGCGGGCGACGAACTCGGCGGCAAGGCTCGAGCCGGCGCCCGGCTTGCCCTCGACCACGAATTGATGGCCGAGAATCTGGCCCATGCGCTGGCCCAGCACGCGGGCGGTGATGTCGGCCGAGGAGCCCGGAATGAAGCCGACGATCAGCCGCACCGGCCGGTTCGGATAGTCGCTCTGGGCCAGCGCCGCGGACGTGGCCAAGCCCGCGAGCAACAGAGATGCCACCACGAAGGCAAACCGTTTCAGTCCGGGCATCGCTCCACTCTCCCCGCTGTCTCTGTTGTCCGGTGTGCGCTCACTTCTTCAACCCGGCGGCCTGGGCGACGGTGATCCAGCTCCTGGTGTCGTTCTCGATATGGCGGGCGAACTCGTCCGGGCTGCCGCCGAGGGGATCGACGCCTTGGGCGCGCAGCGGGGTGAGCACCTCCTCCGCCTTGAGCGCCTCGTTGAGCGCGCGCGCAAGCTTGTCGATCACGTCGCGCGGTGTGCCCGCCGGTGCCAAAAGCCCGATCCAGATGCCGGTGTCGTAGCCCGGCAGTCCGGCCTCCGCCATGGTTGGCAGATTGGGCGCGATCGCGGCGCGCTTGATTTGCGTGGTGGCAAGCGCCTTGAGCTTGCCGGCCTCGACATGCGGCCACACCGTCGAAGCCGGCGAGAACATCACCGTGACGCGGCCGGCGAGCAGGTCGGTCACGCCTTGCGCGCTGCCCGGATAAGGCACGTGCACCAGCTTCACCCCCGCCTTGATGTTGAGCAATTCGCCGGAGAGATGCGCCAGCGTGCCGGCGCCGGCCGACGCATAGAAGATCTGCTCCGGGTTCGATTTGGCGAGCGCGATCAGTTCCTGGACATTGGACACGCCGATCGAGGGATGCACCACCAGCACGTTGGGAACATTGGCGACCAGCGCGACCGGCGCCAGGTCCTTGCCGAAATCGAAGGAGAGCGTCGAGATCGCCGCGTTGATGGTGTTGGCCACTGTCGCCATCAGCAGCGTGTAGCCGTCCTTCGGCGCGCGCGCGACGTATTCGGCCGCGATGCTCGAACCGGCCCCCGCCCGGTTCTCGACCACGATCTGCTGGCCGAGGATCTGGCTCATGCGGGCGCCGACCGCACGCGCCGCGAGGTCGGCGACCGCGCCGGGTCCGAACCCGATGACGACGCGCACCGGACGGGTGGGATAGTCGTCGGCAGACAGCGGCGACCCTGACGATAGGACGGCGAACGCGATGGCCGCGCCGAACAGGAGCCGGGCTCTTCTTCGCAAGGCGTCCTCCCTCTTTTTCGGGAGCGAAGCATGTTTCGGCCCGAGCCGCCAGCCGCGCGCGGTGATTGGCGACCGCAAGCCGCGCGACGCAAAGTCGTAGCCGCCGCTGCCGGTGCCGCGCTATGGTAGGCCCATGTTCGTCAGCTTTTTCCACGAGCTCAAAGCCGCCGGCGTGCCGGTGACGCTGCGCGAATATCTCACGCTGATGGAGGCGATGGAGAAGGACCTCGCCGGCCGGCGGGTGGAGGATTTCTATTATCTCTCTCGCGCCGCGCTGGTGAAGGACGAGCGCAACCTCGACAAGTTCGACCGCGTGTTCGGGCACGTGTTCAAGGGCCTCGAATTGATGAGCGAGGCGCTCACCGCCGAGATCCCGGCGGAGTGGCTCAAGAAGCTCGCGGAGAAATATCTCACCGATGAGGAGAAGCAGATGATCGAGGCCATGGGCGGCCTCGACAAGCTGCTCGAGACGCTGCGCCAGCGCATGAAGGAGCAGAAGGGCCGCCACCAGGGCGGCAGCAAATGGATCGGCACGGCGGGCACCTCGCCGTTCGGCGCCTATGGCTACAATCCCGAAGGCATCCGCATCGGGCAGGACCAGAACCGCAACTTCCGCGCGGTCAAGGTGTGGGACCGCCGCGAGTTCAAGGATCTCGACGACCAGGTCGAGCTCGGCACCCGTAACATCAAGATCGCGCTGCGGCGGCTGCGCAAGTTCGCCCGCACCGGCGCGCCCGAGGAGCTCGACCTCGACGGCACCATCAAGGGCACCGCGCACAAGGGCTATCTCGACATCCTGATGCGGCCGGAGCGGCACAATGCCGTGAAGGTGCTGCTGTTCTTCGATATCGGCGGCTCAATGGATTGGCACGTCAAGGCGACCGAGGAGCTTTTTTCCGCCGCCCGCAGCGAGTTCAAGCACATGGAGCATTTCTACTTCCACAATTGCCTCTACGAAAAAGTGTGGAAGCAGAACCGCCGCCGCTGGGACGACACCACGCCGACCTGGGACGTGCTGCACACCTATCCGCACGACTACAAGGTGATCTTCGTTGGCGACGCCTCGATGTCGCCCTACGAGATCATGGCGCCGGGCGGCTCGGTCGAGCACTACAACGAGGAGACCGGGCAGGTGTGGATGGAGCGCGTCGCGCGCACCTATCCGGCCTGCGTGTGGCTCAACCCGGTGCCCGAGCGCGACTGGGACTACACCCAGTCGATCCGCCTGGTGCGCCAGTTCGTCGGCGGGCGGATGTATCCGCTGACGCTGGAGGGGCTCGATAAGGCGATGCGGGAGTTGGTGCGATGAGGTGACGGGACCTCGTCACAACGACCGGTCATATCCCGGTGTGGGACGTCCGGCAGGCTTAGTCGCACGCAGCTTCGCATGGATCGGGCCGGGAGATATTCGACCAAATCTGCCGGGCATTGTAATCATTGGGCTTTCACCATCGGGTTTGTTTGGCCAAAATGTTCCGCCGTTCCGCCAATACGCCGGCCGGCGCCAATAGCTCGACACAGACCGACTGAGCGCTTGCGATTCAGGTGAGGCGGTCTATTACGCGCGGGACAATGAGTCCAAACGTCCGGCCTGGGGAAGGGCGAGACTGTCACGTGGGCAGCGTCGGCTGTTCCGGCACGACGTCGATCGGCACGATGTCGACCTGGTGGCCGTGCTGGTCCACGATCTTGACGAACCAGCCGTCCCAATTGCGGCCCGGCATGACCTTCCCGTCTTTGAGCTCGCGGGCGAGGATGAGCGCCTCCTCGCGCGCCGCGGCATTGCCGAGGAGGTCGAGGCCTTTGCCGGTTTTCAGGACCTGCTTGCCGTCGCTGAGATGAAAATAATAGCGCACCATGATGATTTCCCGCTTGCTCACATCGTTGACGGAAGCTGCGCTCGATCCATGCGTCCCGCCGCTGCTCAGCAGTCGCTGGCCTTGCCCGCCTTCGGGTCTTTCGGGATGACCGAGTTCGGGGCGAGCCCGGTCTCGGCGGTGTCGCTCGTTCCCACGGTCGGATCGTTGATGATGCGAGGGGCACGCACGCCGCCCACGGTCGTGTCTGACGGACCGTCGGCGCTCGAGGTGGACGCGCCGCCGGCGGAGGGTCCGCAGCCGGGCTGTGAGCCGCCCATGCCGGTGGTGTCCACGGCGGACGGGGTGCCGGTCGTGCCGCTTTCGCTGCCGCCGGTGGCCGTGCCTGATTTGCCTGCGCCGGGGCCGGCGCCGCTGCTGGTTTGTGCGACGGCGAGTGCGGCGCTGCCGACGATGAACAGGGCGGCGACCACGGTGAGATGCATGCGCTGGGATGGCACGGCGCGCTCCCAATTCTTGCTCGCCCCGCAGCGCTCAGGGCCAACGCGCATAGGCGGGATCAGTTCCGGCGGAGGCCGGCGCGCCAAGATTGGGTGATGAAATATGCGGGGCAGACGCAGGCTGGACTATCGAATAGCGCACCGAACGGAAGTGTGCGGTCACGCCAGCCGCTTGCTCACGGCTTGCTCGGCGTTCCGATCCAGCGGCCCATGCGGGTCAAGTCGCGTGAGAACGCGATATCGGTGACGCGTCCGATCAGATGGCTCACCGGAACCAGGCCGTGCGCCACCGCGTCGCGACTGTCGACGCTGTTGGCGCGGTTGTCGCCGAGCACGAAAACATGTCCGGCGGTCACCCTGGTTTCCGGAACGTTGGCGAAGGTCGCCTCCGGGGCGCCCGCATCGACATAGGGTTCCACTGCCGCCATCCCGTTCACGACGGCACGGCCGTCCTTGACGGCGATGCGATCGCCCTCCACCGCAACGATGCGTTTGATGTAGTGGAGGCCCGCTTGCTTCGGATGCACATAGACTGCGACGTCGCCCCGGCTCGGCTGATGGCTGTGGTAGTAGGTCGCGTCGGCAAGAAAGTATTCGCCGGCATGCAGCGTCGGCGCCATGCTCGCTGCGGTCGCCCGGAAATAGCCGAGTTGACCCGATGCTTTCGCGTTGGCGGCGTAGACGCAGGGGATGGCGGTGACCAGCCATGCCAGCACGAAGGCGCCGGCATAAACCGGCCACCTGTTGTAGCGCTGGTGCGGATGATCGTGCATCCGGGCGGCTCGCAAGGCCGCGTCGACCACGATGAAGAACCAGAGCCCGAGCAGCAGCGCGAGGCTGACGGCGAACATCCAGAAGCGCGCCAGCACGCCCATCAGCGCAAACATCAGCAAAATGTCCGCCCCCAGAACCAGGACGAACAACGTGATCCCTCGCCGCGCCTGACCGATGTAGATGTGGCCGAGGCCCGGTGTGAGGAGAGTCAGCAGCGTCGCGATCCAAGGGGAGGGGCGCTGCTGCTCACGGGCCCGGGCCTGGGCGTAGTCGGCAACCGATGCCATTCTCAAGTCTCCGGAGCATTCCGCCCAAAGGGCAAGGGCGCGACCGATCAGGCGCACCAATGCTTGACAGTTAGTCTCCCGAGGCCGGTTAAGGTTCGAGCCAATGGGGATTTTCTTTGCGGGCGGTCCGCCGCCAGCGGCCGCGTGCGGTCATTGGAACCGAGGGTCGGACACCGGTTTCCGGCCGATTAACTGCAAAACCGGACGATGGAAGGCGCCATTCAGCGCCGCACCGTGAAATAAGCGCCGAACATCGCCATCAGCACGGCGACGCCGAGGGCCGCGAGGCTCGCCCCGACCTGAGCGCCGGCACCGGTCCCCGCTGCCCCCGCCGCTGCGTGCCCGACGTGAGCCAGCGCAAAGACGATGATTCCGCCCAAGATCCACCGCAGCAGGCGAAAGCCCCGCCACGGAAGCGGGAACCGGCTGAGCGCGGCGGCAACTGCCCCGCTCGCAATGAACGCCGAACCAGCGATCGCCCACCACGGACCCGCGGTGCGCAGCTGCAGCGCTTTGGTGGAGAAGAGATTTTGCCACAGACCCACGACATCCAAGCCGGCGCGGCTCAACTGGATCTGCACCACCAGCGCGGCCAGCACGCCGCAGGTGAGCGCGGTGGTGAAAATCAGCGCGCGGGGCAGTACCAGCTCGGACAAGTCCCGTTTCGGATGCTGCATGTGCTGATGAGGGCCAGGGTCCAGGTGGGGCTGCCTGCGCCCGCAAGT
>WNFV01002677.1_pt1 | contig 44756 bp, 41 predicted proteins | sample 5400101 | NCBI WGS metagenome assembly WNFV01 (sample SAMN13153361, study PRJNA577476) | soil metagenome | isolation source: 115 cm soil or saprolite under grassland replicate 1 | place: USA:California | collected 2016-06-15 | reverse complement strand
TGTTCGAGCTGCTCCATCAATTCCGCGTTCAAGGCGTTCAACTTGGCCGGCCGGTTCAAAGTGATCAGCCCAACAGGCCCCCGGCGTTCGACCAGAATTGGCGCATCCATCACACTACCCCCGCTTCTCGGAGCTGGCGGATCTCGTCGCCGCCGAAGCCGAGCTCGCCGAGGATCTCGTCGGTGTGCTGGCCCAAGTCGGGCGCTGGCGAACAGATGCGTGTCGGGGTGCGTTCCAGATTCAGTCCGGAGCCGAGCAAGCGCTGGTGACCGAGCGTCGGGTGATCAACCTGTGCGATCACCGGCAGCGTCTGGACCTGCTCATTGGCAAAGCACTGCTCCACGTTGAGCACCGGACCGGCCGGTACTCCGGCGTCGGTCAGCACCTGCACCCACTCGTCCACACCACGACTGGCCAACCGATTCTCGATTTCCACGGTCAGCTCCGGTCGATGCTTCAACCGTTCTCGGCCGTTTACAAAGCGTGGATCCGACAGCAGCTCCGGACCGCCGAGTGCCTCGGCGAGGCGGCCGAACATGCGCTGACCGCCGGCCTGAATGATGAGACTCCCATCGCGTGCCTTGTACACGCCAGTCGGCTCCGAGATGGGGTGATAGTTGCCGGCCTGGCCGGGCACTTCGCCCGCGAGCAGGTAGCGCGCGGCCTGGAACTCCATCAAGCGGATATTCGCCTGGAGCAGCGAGGTGTGGACCCATTGCCCACGGCCCGAGCGCTCGCGTTCCACCAGCGCCACGACAATGCCATAGGCAAGCATGAACCCGGCGGTGAGGTCGGCAACCGGCAGGCCGACGCGCATCGGGCCGCGACCTGGTTCGCCATTCACGGTCATGAGGCCTGACAGACCCTGCGCGATCTGATCGAGTCCGGGCCGGCCGCTGTAAGGTCCCGTCTGCCCGAAGCCGGAGATGCTGCCGTAGACCAAACGTGGATTCACCTTCGACAGCGTCTCGTAGTCGATCTTCAGGCGGTGCTTGACCTCGGGCCGAAAGTTCTCGACCACGACGTCGGCCTGCTCGACCAGCTTCAGCAGGATATTCCGACCCTGCTCGGTCTTGAGGTTCAGCGTCAGGCTGCGCTTGTTCGGGTGAATGTTCTGGAAGTCGTACTCGTGGCGGACGCCGGTGCCGTCGTCGTCCGCATCGAGCGCCTCGACTTTGATGACCTGGGCACCCATTTCACTGAGCTGGCGAACGCATGTTGGACCAGACCGCGCGCGGGCGAGGTCCACGACTTTGATATGTGACAGAGGCATCGGTGTGTGCCTGGCAAGCGTACCGCGCTACGCGGCCGTGAGGCGCCACACGCGCGTGAGCATCTCGTCTTCGGATTCGAGCTCGCGGCTCGTCGGGACCGTGAAGGATGCCAGCAGCTCGAGTCCGTCGGCGGGCGCATAGGCGCGCCCAGGGTCAGCTAGCAAGACGGTCAGCCCATCTTCAGCTAGCGCATGCAGCCAATCCGAAATGTCGCGCGCTGCGTTGCGCTCGTAACACACGTCACCCGCGAGCACGACGTCGAAGTCGCGCACCGGCCGCCCGACGAGGTCGCGCGTCAGCGTTTCAATGCACACCCCGTTGAGCTCGGCATTGCTCTGTTGCGACTGGGCGGCGACCGGATCGACGTCACACGCCACGACGCAGCTGGCACCGCAGCGCGCGGCGGCGATCGCCGCCAGACCACAGCCCGATCCGAAGTCCAGGACTCGCTGACCTTTGACCAGTTCTGGTCGATCGAGCAGCACCCGTGCCAGCACCTGACTGCCGGGCCACAGAAATGCCCAGAAGGGTGGCGCTACCGCGTGCCCGATGTGGTGCTCGGTCGCTTCCCATGTCGCCATCAGCTCGGTCGCGACGCGCACGCGCAGCTCTGGGACCAGGGGCGGCTGCTCGATGTGGGTCAGCGCCTGGATGAGCGTCGCCGCGGCGGGCTGATTGGTCAGCGTTCGAGTCTGGGCAGGCTCTCGGCGCCCATCCGGGCAAGGTCGGCGGGCGTTGGCTCCCAGATCGCTTCGAGCTCGTTGCCGTCGGGGTCGAGGAACATCACGTTGCACTGCCGATCGCTGTAGCCGACGACGCGCACCTGGTGATCCAGCAGGCGCCGATGGAATTGCTGCAGATCTTCGAACGACGCCATCTCCCAGGCCACGTGGTACAGGCCGGCTCGGTTCGGATCCGGGCCTGGGGCGTCCTGGGGCAGCTGGAACAGTGCGATCTCGTGTGAGGCATCCTCGCGGATACCGAGGAAGGCGACCTTGTTTTCGGACCCGCCACGTTCGGTCATGCCGATGACATCGCGGTAGAACTGGACCGAGCGCGCGAGGTCGCTCACGCGCAGCGCGACGTGGCCGAGCTGTGTTGGAACTCCCGCTGCCGCCATGGTGCGAGTATAGCTCTCAACTTGTTCGCCTTAATGACGCGTCTGACCGGCCTACGCCGCCGTCGATGCACGCGCCTGCGGAGGGCTGGAAGCTGGATGTTGTCGGGCCGTGGCAACCGCCGCACGGCGGAACCCTAGACTGAGATCGTGAGCGCCGCGGCGGACGGTTCGGACCGCGGCGTCGGCACCGGCTCGCTGCTGCTGGTCACAGCCGCGATCACCGGTTGGGCGACGGCGATTACCATGATCGGCCCGCTCCTGGTCGACCTGTCTCGAGAGCTGGACGTACCGCTTGGCCAGCTAGGCCTGCTCGGCGCGGCCATGTCACTGCCATGGGCGCTCGGCGCTCCGTTCACCGGACTGCTATCCGATCGCCTCGGGAGAAGGCCCTTGATGGTCCTGGCACTATGCGGCGTAGGTGCGGCGTCGATCGCAGCGGCGTTTGCCACCAACTTCGCCACGCTTATGGCGGCGCGCTTCGTGGCCGGACTCTTCGGCGCGTTCGGCCCGGCCAGCACCATGGCGGCGATCGGCGACCTTGTCCCGCCACAACGCAGAGGTAGCGCTATGGGCTGGCTCAACCTGGGCTTCGGCCTGGCGGCTGTGGCGGGCGTGCCCGCGGTCGGCATCGTCGCGGGTCTGTTCGGCTGGCGCTGGGCCTTTGCCACGACCGGCCTGGTGCTGTTCGTACTCGCGGTCCTGGTGCAGACAGGCTTCCCAAACTCAGGCGCCGGCAGCGGCGGCGCCAGCCTGCGTGCGACCTACAGCGCCGTCCTGGGCACCTCGCACCTGGGCAATGTGCTCAGCGCTAATCTGCTCGAGCGCGGCATCTTCAATGCGGCCGTGCTTTACCTACCATCGTTTCTGATGCTGACGTACGGGCTGGGCCCGGCCGAAGTAGCGCCCGCTCTGGCGGTAGTCGCGGTGGGCACCATTGGCGGCAACACCGCGGGCGGCTGGCTGGGCGACCGGCTGCCGAAGGCCGCGATCTTTGTCGGTGCGCAAACGGTGGCCGGCTTGATCGGCCTGGCGCTGTTCGGTCTAACGCCGGGGCTCTTCATCTCGGTGGTCGCGGGCGGCCTGTTCGGTCTGGCCAACGCCGCGAGCCGGCCAGCGTTCCTCGCCCTCGGTTCCGAGCTCTCGCCGCGCTACCGCGGCGCGCTCCTGGGACTCCTGTCGCTCACGAACCAGGGCGGCGCCGTGCTCGGCTCGGCATTGGGCGGCCTTGCCCTCGGCCTTGGCAGCTACGCCGCGCTGGCAGGCTTGACGATGGCGTGCGGGCTTACGGCGGCCTTGCTGGCACTGCCGCTGGCTCGGCGTACAACGCCTCGATCTCAGCCGCGTAGCGCTCCAGGATGACGCTGCGTCGGCGCTTGAGCGTCGGCGTGAGCTCACCGGTCTGCGCCGTCCACTCGGTGGCGAGCAGCTTGAATCGCTTGACCTGCTCGACGCGCGCGAGATGGGTGTTCGCGGCATCGACCGCACGCTGGACCTCCTCGAGCACTGCCGGAACCTCGGCGAGCTCGGCCAGCGAGCCAAATGCAATGTCGTGCTGGCGCGCCCAGGCCGGCGCTCCCTCGGGATCGAGCACCAGCAATGCGTTGACATACGGTCGGCGCTCGCCGACCGCGCACGCCTGGCCAATCAGCGGGTGCTGCTGCAGGAGGTACTCGATCGCAGCCGGGGCGATGTTCTTACCACCAGCGGTAATGATCAACTCCTTCTTGCGGCCGATGACGCGGTAGTACCCGTCAGCGTCCACGGCGCCCAGATCGCCCGTGTGCAGCCAGCCATCGGCATCGAGCGCTTCGGCGGTCGCCTCGGGATCGTTGTAGTAGCCGGCGGTCTGGCAGCCGGCACGGACCAGGATCTCGCCGTCTTCTGCCAGGCGCATCTCGACGCCCGGTGCCGCGACCCCAATGGTGCCGTTGCGCGCGGCGTCACTCGGATTTCCGGTCGCCGCGCAGGTCAGCTCGGTCATGCCCCACGCCTCGATCATGGACAGGCCGAGCGCCTGGAAGAACTCGATGATGTCCGGATCAATCGGCGCGGCGCCGGTCGCGGCGCGGTCGCACTGGTCGAGGCCGACACGATTCAAGATCGCCTGTCTGATCGGCGCGGCTTGCGCGTACTCCGCTGCCAGAGCGTCGGGAACGTCGGCCCCTTGTTGGCGCAGCCGTACGACCTGGCGGCCGACATCGAACGCCCACTCCACGGCGCGTTTTCTGGCCGGATCGGCTTCAGCTGCCAGGCCGCTCATGATCGCGGCGTGCAGCTTTTCCCACACGCGCGGCACGCCGGCCAAGCCGGTTGGCCGCACTTCCACGGCGTAGGCAAATAGCTGCAGCGGATCTGGACAGCAGTGCACCGTACCGCCGTTGATGGGGTGGCTCCACAGGTCGAGCCAGTGGCCCGTCGCGTGCGCTAGAGGCAGATAAGAGATGCTGCGCTCACCCTCTCTTGGCGGCGACATCGAGGCTACGGCAGCGGCCTCCCAGAGCACGTTGCACTGCGAGATCATCACGCCTTTCGGTCTGCCCGTCGTGCCCGACGTATAGATGAGCGCCGCGAGATCGTCTGGTTGCACCTGTTGCCAGGTCTGCTCGAAACTGGCTGGCGCCTGACCTAGTGCCGCGCGACCGGCCGCCCTGAGCGCGGACCACGTCATGGTCCAGCCACTGTCCTGTGGCTCCGGGTCGTCCTCGATGAGCACGATCAGGCGCAGCGATGGCATGTGTTCGCGCGCAGCCTCTAGCATGCGCAGCAAGTTGCGGTTTTCGACGAACGCGATACGCGCCTGGCAGTTGTTGGCGATGTACGCGGCTTGCTCGGGCGCCAGCGTGTTGTATAGAAAGACTGGCACACCGCGCGCATGCTGGGTCGCCAGGTCGGCGATCATCGGCTCGGGCCGGTTGCGCGACAGGATCAGCGTGAACTGGCCCGGCTCCAGACCGAGTCTGATCAGGCCAAGCGCGACTTCGGCCACTGCCTGGCGATATTCGCGCCAGCTCAGCGTCTTCCACTCGCCGTCTTCTTTCCATTTGATGGCGTCGCTGTCGCCCAGGCGCGCCACGGTCTGGGCGAAAGCGCCGAGCAGCGTCTGGCCCTCGATGTGCGCGTCGATCGCCGCCCGCTCCGCCGCGACGTCGCGTCCCTGTGCCACCACAGTCATGTGTCCGCCCCCCTCGTGGTGTGCTGCCAGTATGCCGCGCTGCTCGGCGCACGTCGACAGGCAGTCCCCGTTTGAAACGATCCTGCAGGCTCTCGGCGCGGAGGCGCGCGGCGGTGCCCGGTCGCTATGCTGCGAGCGTGGTCCAGGCGCTCGCTTTACGTCTGGAGGCGGTGCCCGCGCCGGGGCTGGCGCTGCTTGCGCTGATCTTGCTGAACCTGATGTGGGGCGGCTCGCTGCCGGCGACCAAGGTGGCCCTGGAGAGCTTCGGGCCATTCACGCTCGCCGCTGCGCGGCTTGTGCTTGCTGGAGTCTTGTTCGTGATGGCTGCCGGCCCCGCTGCACTGGCCAAGACCCCACGCCAGGATGCGGCCCAAATGGCCATCCTGGGCGTGCTCGGCTTCGCCGCGGTCCAGGTGTTCCAGGCGCTCGGCGCGGGCCGTACCAGTGCCGCGTCGGCCACGGTGCTGGCCTCGACAGGCCCGGTGTGGATCGCCCTGCTCGCCCCACTCGTTCTCCACGAACGGCCGACAGTCACCACGTTTGGCGGAGTCCTCCTCGCGCTATTCGGCGTGGCCGCCATCACCGGTATCGACAGCCCCGAGCCACAGGGTGCGTTCATCGTGCTCGCCTCCAGCGTCGCCTACGCGCTGTACACCGTCATGGGTAAGCAACTTGCGCAGCGCCGCTCGCCGCTCCAGTTCTGCGCAATCTCCTGCCTCGGCGGCGCCGTCGCCACGTTGCCACTCGCAATTTGGGAGATAACCAGCCAGGGCGTCCCTCGGCCCACGCCCGAGGGCTGGGCACTGCTGGCCTACCTGGCCATCCTCGTCACGTTCGTCGGCTTCGCCATCTGGTTCTGGGGCTTGCGCGCGCTGCCTGCCGCCCGTGCGGGTGCGCTCATCTTCCTGCAGCCGCTGTCCGGCCTGGCTATGGCCGTGCTCCTGCTCGGGGATCGGCCGACGCCGACGTTCGCGGTTGGCTGTGTGCTCGTGTTGGTCGGCGTGACTGTCTCCGCGGGTCGCGCATGATCGCTCGATCCGATCTACCGACCGGCCGACCCGCATGGGTCCTTGAGACCAACCGCGCGAGCATGCTGCTGTGTCTCGGCGCCGATGACACACTGTACTTGCCCTACTGGGGGCCAAGCGGTACGACGCGCAACGCCGCGGACTTCCTGCTCGAGGTGCCCGGTAATCGTCCGTCGGAAGCTACGTTCCTCGACGGTCAGCCGCTGGCCTACCCGGCCTACGGCATGCCGACATTCAAAGAGCAATGCCTCGTCGTGGCGACCGATAGCGGCGCCCGCGGCACGCGCTTCACATTCAAAACCGACCGCGTCGCCGACGACCGCCTGGAGTTGGACTTCCACGACGCGCTGCTGCGACTAACGCTCACGTTGCACTTCACCTGCCACGCGGAGCTCATCGCGCGCAAAGTCACGCTGCGCAATGAAGGCGAGCAGGTGCTCACCCTCGAGCGCGCACTGAGCGCCGCCCTGCCGCTGCCGCCCGACCAGTATGACCTGGTCAGCCTGCATGGCCAATGGGGCCGCGAGTTCGGCGTCGTCCAGCGACCGCTCATGCCCGGCAAAGTCACCACCGGCAGCACGCGCGGCATCAGCAGCCATGAAGCGCATCCATGGTTTGCGATCAGGCCGCGCGGCGAGCGCGCTGAGCACGCGGGCCGCGTCTGGTTCGGCTCGCTGGCGTGGAGCGGCAATTGGCTGGGCGTCTTCGAGGTCGAACGCAACGACGCGCTCAACATCGCTCTCGGCATCCAGCCGTTCGACTTCGCGTGGCGCCTCGAGCCAGGCGCGACCTTTGAAACACCCGAGCTCGTCTGCGGCGTTTCTGAGCACGGCCTTGGCGGTGCCGCCCGCCAGTTGCACGCCTTCGAGGAGCAGCACTGGCTGCCGGAGAACCATCGTGCGCGCCTTCGGCCCGTGCTCTACAACTCGTGGGAAGCGACCCACTTCGAAGTTCAGGTCGAGCAGCAGGTCGAGCTCGCGCGCCGCGCCGCGGCGATGGGCGTCGAGCTGTTCGTGATTGACGATGGCTGGTTCGGCACACGCGACCACGATCGCGCCGGGCTCGGTGACTGGACCCTCAACGTGCGCAAGTTCCCGAATGGCCTGCGCGAGCTGATCGACGAAGTGCACGGCCTCGGCATGCAGTTCGGCATCTGGGTCGAACCTGAGATGGTCAACCCCGACAGCGACCTGTACCGCGCCCACCCTGACTGGGCCTATCACGCCGAAGGCAGATCGGCGACCTTCGGGCGCAATCAGCTCGTGCTGAACTTCGCCCGCTCTGACGTGCGCCAGGCGATTCACGAACAGCTTCGTCACCTGCTTGCCGACCACGGCACGATCGAGTTCGTCAAGTGGGACCACAATCGCGCCTGGACCGAAGTTGGCTGGCCCGAAAGCCCCGCCCAGCAGCGCGAGGTCTGGGTGCGCCATGTGCTCGGCCTGTACGAGGTGCTGCGTGCCTTGCGGGCCGAGTCCCCGCACGTCCTGTTCGAGTCCTGTGCCGGCGGCGGCGGCCGCGCTGACCTGGGCATGCTGCGCTGGACCGATCAGGTGTGGACCAGCGACAACACCGACGCGGCCGATCGACTCGACATTCAGTACGGCTACAGCCGCGCCCATGCGCCGCGGGTGATGGTCAACTGGGTGACCGACGTGCCCAACGAGCAGACCGGACGGGTGGCGCCGCTCGAGTTTCGTTTTCACGTGGCGATGCAGGGTGTGCTCGGCATCGGCGGCAACATCGCCGAGTGGTCCTCTGCCGACCTGTCTGAGGGCGCTGCGCTGGTCGCCGAGTACAAGGCCATTCGCCCGCTGGTGCAGCACGGGCGCCAGTTCTGGCTGCGCCCACCCACTGCGATTGGACCGTGCGGCGTGCAGTACGTCGCGCACGATGGCAGCGCGACCGCCGTCCTGCTCTACCAGGTCCGCGGCGTGCGCGGCCAGGGCGCCCGGCGCATGGTCTTACACGGCCTGCGGCCAGAGGCCCGCTACCGCCGCGAAACTGACGGAGCCGAAAGCACCGGCGCCGTCCTGATGAACGCGGGCCTACCCGCCACACTGGTCAGCACCGCCGAACGTCACCCGCGCCTGGACTGGCGCAGCACCCTCCAGGTCTGGCGGACCGTCTAGCCGCCTACAACTCGACGACTGCCGTCAAGACGCGTCGCAGGCAAAGCTACGACCTCCTGGACGTTGAATACGCTGTCGTGTATGGCGTCAGCAATCAACCCGCGCCTGCCGCGGATCTGGCACGGCGGCGACTACAACCCTGAGCAGTGGCCGCGGGCTACATGGGACGAGGACATGCGGCTCATGCAGGAGAGCCGCTTCAACGTGGCGACGGTTGGCGTGTTCTCGTGGGTCTCACTCCAGCCCGCCGAGGATCGCTTCACCTTCGAGTGGCTGGACGAGGTGCTCGCGAAACTGACTGCCGCGGACCGCTTTGTATGCCTGGCGACGCCGACGATGGCTCACCCGGCGTGGATGTCCCAGGCCTACCCTGACGTGCTGAGAGCCGACGATACCGGCGTCAGGCGTCACCACGGCCGTCGGACCAACTACTGTCCGAACTCACCGAGCTACCGCCGCTTCGGCCGGGCGATCGCCGAACGGCTGGCCCAGCGCTACGCGACCTATCCAGGGCTTGTGGCGTGGCACGTTTCCAACGAGTATGGCGGCGCCTGCTACTGCGACACGTGCGCAGACAAATTTCGCCAGTGGCTCCACGCGAAGTACGCGAGCCTGGACGAGCTGAATCAGCGCTGGTGGACGGCCTTCTGGAGCCACACCTTCACTGACTGGTCGCAAATCGAGCCGCCGTACAACAACGGCGAGACGCTGACGGCTGCGCTCACGCTCGATTACCGACGCTTTCAGACACAGTCGATGCTCGAATGCTTCAAACTCGAACGCGACGCGATCCGTCAGCACTCCCACGACGTGCCGATCACGACGAACATGATGGGCGCGTACGTGCATCTCGACTACCGGGCGTGGGCGCCCGAGCTCGACGTCATCTCCTGGGACTGCTACCCATGGCCGAGCGCCGACCCGGGCGACATTGCCTTCCTGCACGACCTGCATCGCAGTCTGAAGGACGGCCAGCCATTCATGCTCATGGAGCAGACGCCGAGCAGCCAGAACTGGCAGCCGGTCAATGCGCTCAAACGCCCGGGTGTCCTGCGCCTGTGGAGTTATCTGGCGGTCGCCCATGGCGCTGACACGGTCATGTACTTCCAGTGGCGGCGCGGCCGTGGTGGCTGCGAAAAGTTCCACGGCGCAGTCGTCGAGCACGGCCGTTCGCCATCTACGCGCGTTTTCAACGAAGTGTCTGAATTAGGCGCCGAGCTCGAACGCCTGGGTGAGGCTACGCTTGGCGCCCGCACGCCAGCGCGCGTCGCAGTCCTGTTCGATTGGGAGAACTGGTGGGCCATCGACAGCGCCGTCGGGCCGATCAATAACAAGGAGTACGTGGCCACGGTGCGCCGCTGGTACCGTGCCTTGTGGCGGCGCAACGTTGGCGTCGACGTGGTGTTCAGCGATTCGGACCTATCGCGCTATGACGTGGTCATCGCGCCGATGCTGCACATGGTCAAGGAAGGTGTCGCCGATCGCATCCAGGCGCTGCTCGAGCGGGGCGGCACGTTCGTGACGACGGTGTTCAGCGGCGTCGTCGACGAGACCGATCTGGCGTTCGAAGGCTACCCAGGACCGCTGCGCCCGCTGCTCGGCGTACGGATCGAAGAGGTCGATGCGCTGTACGACGGTCAGACGAACCATATTTTGATGTCCGACGCGAGCGCCACATACGCATGTTCGAGGCTGTGCGAAATCGTGCATGCCGAAACAGCCGACGTCCTGGCGACCTATGCCGAGGACTTCTACGCGGGCACACCGGTGCTGACTCGCAACCGCTTTGGCGCCGGGCAGGCGTATTACGTGGCCACAGATCCAGAGGACGCGTTCCTCGACGCGTTCGTCGACAAACTGCTGGCCCACCATGGCATTGCTGCCCCGCTGGAAGCGCCGCCCGGCGTGGAAGTGGCGGTGCGCGAACGCGATGGCCAGCGTGTCCTGTTCGTCCTGAACCACACGGCCGAGACGACCCACGTGCCACTGCCGGCCGACCCGAGCTATCGCGATTTGCTGCGCGGCATGGCTGTGACCGGGAAGCTCAGCCTCGCGCCACGTGACGTGCGCATCCTTCTCCTGTCATCCTGAGCTCAGCTTGAACGCCTCGGAATACAATCGGCTCAGGATGACGGTTTTCATGACGTGTTCGCGTTCGCTCACGGGCTGAACTTCGATGGCAACCCAGGATCAGACCAAGCTCTCCTTTGAGGAGCCGAGCGAAGACGAGCCGGCCGGCTACCACGTCTACAAGCGACAGAAGAGTCCGTACGAGCGCTACATGAACGACGAGGGCATCCCGATCTTCCGCGGCATCGGCGTGCGCGACACGCGCGAGCTGCCGCTCGGGCCATGGGCGCGGCGCGGCGGACGAGGCACATTCCTGTACCTCAATGGGTGCGAGAACGTCAAAGGCATGTACCTGGTCGAGGTGCCCTCAGGCGGCGCGCTCAATCCGGACAAACACTTCTTCGACGAGTTCTATCTGGTCATCGAGGGCCGCGGCAGCACCGAGGTCTGGGTCGAAGGCCAGGCGCAGCGACAGATCTTCGAGTGGCAGCCCGGCAGTCTGTTCATGATCCCGCTCAACGCGCACTACCGCTTGGTGAACGCGACCGGCAGTCCGGCGCTGCTTCTGGCGTCGAACAACGCGCCGCCGATCATCAACATCTTTCAGCACCGCGGCATCATTTTCGACAATCCCTTTGTTCCTCAGGCCCGGTTCCCCGGCAACGATGATTTCTTCAAGGCGCGCGACGACGTCGAGGCTGACCCCGTTCGCGGCCGGGCGGCTATTCGCAGCAACCTCTTTCCAGATATCGCGCACTGCTTCTTGCCGCTCGACAATCAGCGCGCTCGAGGCTTTCGGCGCATCCAGCCCTACTTTCACGGATTCATTCCCGAGGCTGGCATGGGCGGCTTCGTCGGCGAGTACCCGAGCGGGCGGTACTCAAAGGCGCACTATCACGCGTCTGGCGCGGTGCTGGTGTGTCTCACCGGCAAGGGCTATACCTTCAACTGGCCGGTGGCGTTCGGGCAGCGACCGTGGGAGGCGGGCCACGGCGATCAGATCAAACTGTTGGATTACGTTCCCGGCGGACTGGTGGCCGCCGCGCCGGGTGGTGGCAACTGGTTTCACCAGCACTTCAGCATCGGCCAGGAGCCGCTGCGTGTCTTGAATTTCTGGGGTGGCCCGAATGGCTCCTGGGGCCACGAGGAAGACCAGGACAAGGAGGAGATCCCGGCCTGGAACATCTACGGTATCGAGCACGGCGGGCGAAGCATCAATTACCGCAACGAAGATCCGTATGTGCGCCAGTTCTACTTCAAACGCCTTGCAGAAGAAGGCGTCGAGCCCCAGATGCCCGAGGCGATGTTGTTCGCCTAAACGAAATTGTGCGCCTTTGGGTCGGGGGAGCGCTGCGCGCCCCCGACCCGGATACGCGTAATTCCGCAAGGCTCAAAATGGGTGTCGCGCAATTCACCGCGTGGCTGTGAACAAGCTCACAGCGCTGCGCATAAGGGCGGACGTAGCCTGCCGAGTCATGAGGAATGCCGCCGCTGTTGCTATCGGATCGTCGCCCGTACTGACGTTCGGCGCCTTGCAACTGCTCGGCTCGACGCAGTCGCCGCAGTGGGGCGCCATCTCTGATGACTTCCTGAACCCGCGCTTCTGGTTCACGTTGGCCATCCTGGTCATGAGCGGCGCATTCGGCGGCATCGCCTACGAGCTCCTGCTGCGCGGCGGCGCGATCGAGCTGCCGCACCGCGTGCACAAATACGAAGCCGAGCGGGCGTACAAGCACGCGCCAGCGGAGACGTTGATCGCACTGGGCATCGTCGGCCGGGCAATCGTCGGCGCGGCTGCCGCGGCGACCGTGCTGCTGGTTGTAGCGCCGAGCACCGCGCATGGGGCCATTGCACTTGGTGTGACTGCCGGCGCGGCCGCGCCAGCGCTCATCCGCCTGATGCGCAAACAACTGCTCTTCGCGGCCGATGCCATGTCGCGCTTGCAGCGCGAGAGTCGTTCGAGCAGCGTACCGACACCTGGCGCTCGGCCAGCGGCCGTCGCGCCAGTGAGCCAGGCGGCCTAGTCGAACAGAAACACACCTTTGCCCATCACTCGCGACTCGAAGCGGCGGAACGCCTCGGGCGCTTGATCGAGGGTGAAGGTGTGGGTAAAGACGTGCCGCAGCGGCACCTTGCGATCGACCGCAAAGCGCGCGCACTCCGCCATCAGTACCGTGCTGAACGTCCACGAGCCGTACATCGTCAGTTGCTTGTGAATCACGTCCGGGGTCATGTCAAAGCTGGCCGTGCCGCGCTCGCCGACGAAGCACGCGCGCCCCCAGGCGCGCGCCGCCCTGGCGCAATTCGCCCGCGCGTCCGAGTTGCCGGTGCAATCCAGTGTGGCGTCTGCGCCCTCACCATGCGTCAACTCGCGGATTGCCTCAACTGGTAGCGTTGCATCGGGATCGATGACCGCCTGCGCGCCGAGCGATGTCGCCAGTGCGCGCCGCTCCGGCGACGGATCCACGGCCAGCACGCGCGCGCCCATTACCGTGGCGAACTGCGTCGCCGCCAGACCGACTGGCCCCTGGCCGAAGATGGCCAACGTATCCAGGCCTGAGATGTTCAATCGCTTGAGCGCTGCGTACGCCGTCCCTGTCCCGCACGCGACCGCCGCGCCCTCGGCAAATGACAGTTCGTCTGGCAGCGGCATGAGCGCCGATGCTGGCGCCAGAAGATAGGGCGCATTCCCGCCATGCATCGACGAACCCATCACCTTCGAGCCGTGGACACACATCTGCACGTAGCCGGTGCGGCAGTGCTTGCAGGTCCCGCAACCCTTGTAGTGGTGGATCAAGACCCGCTGACCCCTCAGGCTCTCGGCGACCCCGCTACCCACTGCCGCCACGACGCCGCACGGCTCATGGCCGGTGATGATCCGCTCCCGTCGCGTATCGAGCGGCTCCCGATACGGCGCCATATCGCTGCCACACATCCCCGACGCCTTGATCTGGATGACAACTTCGCCCGCCCCTGGCGAAGGATCCGGGAACTCCTCGAGGGCCACCTGTCGCTCGCCTTTGAACACCACACCACGCATCTGGCGCAGGGTAGCATCGCTTCGAAAGAGAGACGCATTGACGATGCCGACTCTACGAGTGGCCATCATTGGTGCCGGCATGATTGGCCGGGCCCATGCTCGGGCCTTCCGCGCTTTGCGACAGTCATTCCAGCCGGCACCAGCGGATATTGCGCTGACCGTTGTCGCCGACGCCGACGCGACACTCGCCGAGGATGCGAAACTGCGATGGGAATTCGAACGTACCGCGTCTGACTGGCAAGCCGTCGCCGAAGCGGATGATGTCGACATCGCGGTAGTCGCGCTGCCGAACTTCCAGCACGCACAGGCTGTCGGTGCGCTGCTGGCAAATAAGAAACACATTCTGTGTGAGAAACCGCTGGCGTCCACACCGGCTGACGCGCTCACAATGCTCCGAAACGCCGAGCGCGCGGGCGTGGTACATGGCGTCGGATTCAACCTGCGGCGGTTCCCGTCGATCATGGCCACGCAGCACTTGATCGAGCGCGGTGAGCTCGGCGAGATCCAGCATTTTTCTGCGCGCTATTTGACGGATTACGCAGCCAGTCCGGAAGTGCCATTCACCTGGCGTTACCAGAAGAGCCTGGCCGGCTCTGGTGCGCTCGGCGACGTGGCCAGCCACATTATCGACCTGGCGCGGTTCCTCGTCCGCGATTTGCAGCAAGTAAGCGGCGCGGCGCTGGCCACGTTCATACCGGAACGGTTCGTGCCGAGCGGCCACGTCACCGGCCACAGCCGCGCCGCGACGACCGGCGAACAGCGCGCTGTCGACACCGACGACCTCGGCTCATTTACGGCGAGCTTCAAGCATGGCGGCGTGGCAGACTTCCGCTTCAGCCGCATCGCCACCGGCTATCGTAACTCCGCGGCATTCACGGTTACCGGCACGCGCGGCTCTGTGGAATTCGACACGGAGCGCGCCGCGGAGTTGCAGTTGTACGTGCAGGGGCCCGATGACCAGGAGCATTTGAATGGCTTCCGGCGCGTCGTCATGGGGCCACAGCATCCGTATTTCAATCAGGTGACCGCGTTTCCGGTGGCTGGTGTCGGCTACGGTTACACCGAGACATACGTGGCACAGGCGCACGAGTTCGTGCGCGCCGTCGCCGAGGACCATCCGTACGCGCCAGGCTTCGCCGACGGCTACGCCGCGGTATCGGTGTGCGAGGCGGTGCTCAACGCCGCCGAGGAAGGCCGGGCGACGCCCATCGAAGGTGTCATTCAGCCTGTCGCATAGAAATCCGGGCATGGTCGCATCTGGACGGTGACGCGTCGTCCAGACTGCAGTGACTCCAGACAGGCGGCCGCCACGGCAGTCGCGGCATAGCCGTCCCACGCAGTGGGTCCAACTGCGCGGCCAGCGCCGATGCTATCGACCCAGGCCTGCATCTCGACGTCGTACGCCGCCATGAAGCGTTCGATCCAGTGGTCCGGAACGTAAGTTGAACGCTGTCCTGCGTGCGCGACCACCACGTTGCCGAAGTCGCCGAGTGAGACGGTGCCCAATTCCCCCACGACCTCGCAGCGGATGTCGTAGCCATACACGGCATTGACGAAGACTTCGACGTCTGCCAGTACGCCAGATTCACTCTCGAGCAAAACGACCTGCGGACTGATCAGGTCAGTCCGCGCGGTGCTCGAGCGTGGCCGCAGGACGGTCACCGCGACGGTCTCCTCGCCAAGCAGCCAGCGCATCAGGTCGAGCTCGTGAATCGTGGAGTCCGTGATCAGCATGTCGCTCGTGAACGTCGGCGGGGCCGATGGACCACGGTGTGCGCAGTGCACCAATAACGGCGCACCCAGCGTACCTTTGTCGACGACTGCCTTCATGGCCCGATAGCCGGCGTCGAAGCGACGCATGAAGCCGACCTGGACCAGGCGCCGGCCACGCGCGATTTCCGCGTCCACGATTCGCAGACACGCCTCCGTCGTCGGCGCTAGCGGCTTCTCACAAAATACGGGCTTCCCCATGGCCAGCGCCGCGAGCACGTATTCCTCGTGTGACGGGCCCCACGTCGCGACGACGACGGCATCAACACTTGGAGCCGCAATCAAATCGTGGCCAGACTGGAAGACTTCGGCCCCAGCCGCGTGCGACGCAGTGCGCGCTCGATCGAGGTCGACGTCGGCGACGGCAGTAACGCATGCGCTGGACAATACGTGCGAGAGTCGCCGAATGTGGTCCTGACCGATATTGCCGGCGCCAATCACGCCAACGCGAAGGGTCATCCGTCGAAGCCGCACTCGCGCAGATAGGTGCGCGTTCGGCAGGCGATGGGCAGCGGCACATCCGGCGCACACGGATACAGGTCCTGCTCGACGATCGTGAACAGATCGTCACCCAGCGGTGCCAGCGCGTCGTGCAGCGCTTCGAACGAGGGCACGCCACCCGGTGGCTCCGGACAGACACCGAGTGGCACCGCGTCGCCAAAGGACAGGCCTTTGGCCTCCACGATGTCCAGCACGGCAGGATTGACCTGCTTCAGGTGGACGTAGCCAATCCGCGACGGATAGTCGCGAATCAGCGCCAGATTGTCACCGCGCCGATAGGCGACGTGCCCCGTATCGAGGCACAACGACACATCTGTGTTGTCGAGAAACCGCTCGATTTGCAGCTGTGTCTCCACATGGCTGTCGGCATGGGGATGGAACACCATGCTCACGCCAAACTCATCCTGCAGCAGCCTGCTCAGTTGATTGGCGGCATGCGTCAACTGACTCCAGTCAGCTTCGCCCTCGGCGTCGGGCAGAAACACTACGAAGCGTGCGCCAACCTGACTGGCCAGGCTGGCCACGCGCCGCGCCGAGGCGACCAGGTCGGGCCACGCCAAGGCAATCTGCAGCGAGCCGCCGACCGTACCGCCCGCGACACGGAGTCCTCGCCGCGCAACTTCATCGGCCAAGCGAGACGAATCCGTCGGTAGGTAGCCGTACGGCCCAAGCTCCAACCACTCATAACCGGCCACCGCGATTTCGTCGAGGAAGCGCGTCCACGGCACCTGGCGTGGATCGTCCGCGAACCATACGCCCCAGGAGTCCGGAGCGCTGCCCACTCGCATCGGCGCCGATGGTACCCCGACCAGCCGCACCCTGGTGTCTGCTTCTCTTTAGGGAAGGGCATGATTGCGTGGGTCATGCGTGTGGATCGTCGGCCGCGCCATGTCTAGTCTGGCGACATCGTGATCGCGCTGACGATGTCCCGTCCGCCTGCTGCATCCCTGGCGGATGCCATTATCGACCTGGGCCGACCAGGCGGACCGCTCGATGGCCGTGACGATCTCGGCGCCGGATCGCGCGACCATCCGACCAGCCCTGCCGGCGCCGCGTTCCTGGTCCAGTTCCTGGCCCACGACTTGACGAGTCGCGCCCCAGCACTCGACCTGGACGCCGTCTATCGTGGCGGGCCACTCCAGGCCCGTCAGCTGTACGACCCGGTGGACCGCGGCAAGCTTCGCGTCGAAACAGGCGGGCGCTTCGAGGATCTGCCGCGTACCGCGGACGGAAAGGCCATCCTGGGCGACCCGCGCAACGACGAGAACATGATCCTGGGTGGATTGCACGCGGCCCTTCTGCTGGCGCACAACCACACGCTGGACCTCATGCGTGCGCGGCATGGCCGCAGCCGCGGCGGCGAGGACGTGTTCTTGCAGGCGCAGCGGATCCTGCGCTGGCACTACCAGTGGCTGATCGTGCACGAGCTGTTGCCGATGCTGGTCGGCGAACGGCTCGTGAGCAGCATTCTCAGCAGCGGCCGTCGCCTGTTCGCGCCGGCTCGCGCGTGCCTGCCACCCGTATTCGAGGCGGTGATCGGCGCTGTGGGCATGACCATGTTGCGCCCCTCGTATCGGGTGAACCTGGCTGGCAGTGACGGGAAGCCATTTGACGCATCGCTGGCCGACTTGCATGGCGGCACGCGAGCAGCACATCGCTTCGTCGGCTGGCAGGGCTTCTTTGACTTCGGCGACCGCCCCCCAATGCGGGCCATGCGGCTCGACACGCGGTTGTCGACACCGCTACTTCAGACGCATGACGTCGTCGAGTACCTGGGCCTGAGCGTGCCCACCGGCCAGGCTATTGCGCGTGCCTTGCGGGCTCGCCTGCTGAGTCCGTCCGACCTGACTGAGCTCGCCGATTATGAGCTTGGCCTGGAGCGCGAGACGCCGCTGTTCTACTACGTGCTCAAAGAGGCCGAGCTCATGGAGGACGGCCTGCAACTCGGGCCTGTCGGCGGACGCATCCTGGCCGAGGTCGTGCTTGGCCTGCTTCAACTCGACCGGGACTCGTACATCGTGGCGCGACCTGACTGGCGCCCGACGCTACCCTCGCGCATCGGGCGCAGCCAATTCTCAATGATCGATCTACTTGCGTTCGCGGGCGTCGACCCCGTGAGCCGCATGAAATAGACGCTACGTTACGGTCACCGACCCGTGCATCCCCGAGCCGGGTGAGCCGTGCGGGATGCAGTAGTAGCCGTACGTGCCAGGGGCGTCAAACGTGTAGGTGAACGTCTCGCCCTGGTCGAACAACCCTGAGTCGACCGACATGTCGTCCCAGGTGACGGTGTGCGCCACGCTATCGTTATTCGTCCAGGTCACCGTCGTGCCGGCCGCGACGGTCAGGTCCATCGGCTGATACGTGAAGCCCTGAACGTTCACGGCCGCGCTGGTGGCTGCTGGCGCCGCCGCAGCAGGCGCCGGCGCGGCGGCGGCTGGCGCGGGCGTTGCGGTGGGTGCCGGCGCGGCTGGCGCCTGGGTCGGGGCCGGGGCCGGGGCAGTCCCGACACCGCCGGCCGGGTTCGCCACACCCGGTGTGCGCGTCACGGCCCACATGCGTCCGCCTTGCGTCGGCGGCTGGCCGAAGTCGAGCACGTACATCGTCTTGCCATCGGGTGAGAACTTCACATCTGACGGGTGCTCGAGACCGTTCAACATGCTCTGCGAAGCAGGTCCAGCGATCCGGTTGCGAACGAAGATGTCCTTCTCGGCACCACTGATCACGCCATTGGGGCTCTGCCCGAAGTGGACGCGGTACACGTTGAACCCGGCCGGGCTAGCCGGCTGCGCCCCGAAGCCGAGCGGCCCCCACAGTGCGATGAAGACGTCGTTGCGCCAGCCGAAGTCGTCAGAAGTGCTGAACCCCATTCCGTCCGCTCGCCACTGGGCGCCACGGACGCGGCGATCGCCGCGCCCAGACCCGAGGCGAACTCCCGTACCTGATACCCGTTCGGCACAACCACGTCGTTGCCCTGTTGGGCCGACGCGGCTGGTAAGCCCGTCCCAACCAGCGCGATAGTCGCGCCGAGCGCGAGCAGCGCACGAACGCGCCGCATGGGCCGTGGAACGCTTCCGAGCATGAAACCTCCTCCACTGAGAAGCATTGGGGGCCAAAGTTCCATACTAGCGACGCTCCTGAAAGTCTGTTTTTAATTCGAAACGCCGACTAACTCAGGGCAGTGGCACCGTCCACACCGCGCGCGACTCGGCGTCGCACAGCCAGAACTCGCCTTCCCAGATCGTCATCCCGTGCGGCTCAGGCCCGCTCACACCAATGGCGTCCAGGACGTGGCCGCTCTCGGGATCCAGCTTGTAGATCACCCTGTGGTTGGTATCGACACACCACAGGCTGCCGTCGCGTGGATCCCAGGCAATGCCGTGTGCCCGGTCACCAGGGATCGCAACGGAGTGCACGATCTCGCCGTTTGACGGGTCCATGCCGTACACGCTGCACGTCTTGGGCACGTTGAACCATAGTCGTCCGGCACGCCACTCGGTGCCATGCGCGCCACCGCTGCGGTCGTAGGGCGGTGTCGGAAATGCGGCTCGCTCCTGCCCGGTCTCACTGTCGAAGCAAATCAACTCGTAGGTGAAGGTCGAGGCGACCCAAACGTTGCCATCGGGATCCACCGTGATACCGCTTGAGTGCAGCGCCCGCGTGGGCAGCTTGCGTTTGATCTGGCCGTCCTCGAAGGCCAACAAGTAGATGTCGTTGGGATCGATCTGGTCGATCACCCACAGCCCATCGTGCGTCGCCTGCAAGCCGTTCGGCTGCTGGCCTGGCGACGTCCACTTGATACTCGGCTCGACTTTGGTGCTCATGATTGTCCCGTCACCCGCCCAAAGAGCGCCTCGGCGTCAGCCGGCGCCTCGTCACTGGCCCAGACCACGTACTGGTCTGGCCGCACCAGCACCATGCGTTTCCCATACGCTTCCCGCCCGCCAGCATACGAGTCGCGAACGATGTCGAGTGGTACACGCCGGCAGCGCGCCGCGGCCTCGATCGAGTTGACCGCATCGTCCGACGCGTCGAACGCGAGCAGCGTGAACCACGGACCGATCGCCTCGAACACGTTGCGGCCCGACGACAGCGTTTGCGGCCCCAGATGATGCCCAGGAACAGCCGCGAACGAATGTTGGCCGTGAATGCTGCACACCGCGCCAGGGGGCCCGAGCACAACCGACGAGCCCTCATAATGCGGCTCGTAGGACTGCTGGCGCGTCCGTGAGTTCGCTTCGAGCTGCTTCCAGGCTTCGGCAAATTCAGCGGCATCGCGCTCGGGGCTATAGCGCTCCAGAAACTTGCGATCGGCATCGATGCCGCCGGCGATCATCGCCTCACCGGTCTCGACAAAGATGGGTCGTCGCTCTTCGGCGTACGAGTCCAGCAACGCGTCGCCACCCCAGCCCTGCAGCGCCGCGCTGAGCTTCCAGCCCAGGTTGACGACGTCCTCGAGGCCCGAGTTGAGTCCGAACCCGCCGTAGGGCGGATGGCTGTGGCATGCGTCGCCGGCAATGAACACCCGGTTGAGGCGGTACTTGCTCGCGACGGCGATGCGCAGGTCCCAGAAGCCGACGTGGTCGAACTGTGCTTCGAGTGGAAACCCTGCCGCCTCTCGGATCAGGCCCAGAAAGTCGTAGTTGTCAGGCGTGGTGTCGCGTGGCACCGGCGCATGGAAAAACCAGCCTTCGCCCACGTCGACGCGCCCGAAGAACTGCCAATACCCCTGGAGCTCGGGCCGCAGCACGCGGTACGTCGTTCGTTCTGGGAAGCGCTTCAGTCCCTCGTGCAGGTCGCGCGACCGAAACACGGCCAGGACCATGCGTTGATCGAAGTCCGCGCCGCCTCGATCGATGCCGAGTTGTTCGCGCACCGTCGACCGCGCGCCATCACAGCCGACGACGTAGTCAGCCTCGAGTACCTCGCCGTCGTCGGTGCTGACGCGTGCACCGTTCGTGTCTTGTTCGACGCCCGTGACGGTGCTGCCGAAGCGGCACTCCACGTTCTCCAGCAGTGCTGCTTTCGCACGCAAGGCCTCTTCGGTGAGGTACTGCGGCAGCCGTTCGTTCTTCTGGAAGAAGTAGTCCTGAACGACTTCGCGGCCGGCTTGCGAAAACCAGTAGTCGCTCATGAGATGTTCGAGCGTGCGCTGGGTCAGTCCCTGGCCTTTTGGGATGCGCTGCGGCGTGCGATGCCACTCATCGACAGCAGCTGACACCCCGCGCAAGCCCAGCTCGACACTGAGCGCCATGCCCACGGGGCCGCCGCCGACGATGAGTACCTGATACCGACGTGACACCCGGGGATCTTACCGAGGCGCTCTCACTCCAGCCCGCCGCACACTCCGCAAGTCAATCCCCCGCGCGGCAATTCGACGAGCTCCCCTCCACAGCGCGCACATTCGCTCCGTGGTCGGGCCCGACTGACCCCGCGGCGGGCCGGCCGGCTGTACAGCTGGGCCGCAACATAGACCCAGCGCAGTGCATTCAAGTCGGCGTGAGGTGCGTACTGGCGATCAGGTCGATTGCGAGTTGTTCGAGCGACAGAGCCAGCGCAGCCTCGATCCGCGCCGGTAGATAAGCCGCGGCGCGAGGTGACGGCGGGAACGCCGCGTCGATGCTCGCCCTCATCAAATCGATCACTGCTCCAACTATCGACGCGTATGCGGCATGCTTGAACCGCTCATGCCTTCCTCTTTCGATCGCAAAGTTGTGTGGGTCACTGGCTCATCGCGTGGCATTGGCCGCGTCATCGCAAGCCACCTGGCGAGCCTCGGCGCGCGGGTGGCGGTCCACGGCACCTCGCCGACGTCGACGCGCGCCTTCGACGAAGCCGACTCACTCGAGGCCGTCGCGCGTGAGATCGCCGATATGCATCACACGGAAGTCACACCGGTGCACGGCAACCTTTCCGAGCCCGACACCGTTCAGCGGATCGTCGCGGAGATCCACGACCAACTGGGACCCATCGACGTCCTGATCGCGTGTGCAGGTGGAGATATCGGCGCCGCTGGTACTGGTGCACCAAACGCCGGCAAGCCCGATCCGAATGACGCCGTCTTCGTCTCGCTCGAGGACATGCACGCCGTATTCGATCGGAATCTCATCTCGTGCATTCTGTGTTGCAGGGCCGTGGCGCCCGAGATGATGGAGCGGCGCCAGGGCCGCATCATCACCGTTGCCAGCGTCGACGGCTTGCACGGCACCGCCAATGGATCGATGTATGCGACCGCGAAGGCCGCCGTGGTCGAATACTCGCGCTGTCTTGCCGTCCAACTCCGGCCGTACAACGTGCCGGTCAATGTGATTGCGCCCGGTGGCGTGTTGACACCGCGTTTTCGCGCCAGTCGCACGCTTGACGCGCGCCGCCTGGTTCCGGATGGCACCCTGGAGCGCTACGGCGATCCAATGGAGGTTGCCCGCACAGTCGCGTTTCTGGCGAGCGAGGGCGGAAGCTTCATCAGCGGCCAGGTCCTGCGCGTCGACGGAGGTGGTCAGTCCTGGCCAGCCTGAGCACGGTTTTGCTCTGTCTCGCCACGCATCGTCGCATCCGTGGATCTGTCTCACCTGGTCATCCAATGACCTGAGCACGATTTTCCAGCGCCTGGCGGCGGCCAGGCATACACTGGCCGTGCGGGCCGCCATGGGGATGGTGGTCTCGCGAAAACATTCGGAGGGAGACGTACCGAAAATGCCTGTGCAGACACTTTCCCCAGCCTGGGGCATTACCATCCTGCGCGCCACGGCAGGCCTTATCCTGGTTGTCGCCGCGTTCGAGAAGTTCTTCGGCGGCGGCTTCGCGGGCTTCACCCAGGTTGTAACCAGTCTGGGCATCCCACTGCCGCAGTTTTTCGGCATCTTCATCCCGCTGCTCGAGCTAATTGGCGGCGCGCTGCTGCTCGTGGGCTTGGGCGCGCGCTGGGTGGCCGTGCTGTTCGTCGTGGAGTTCGTGGTCACTTCGTTCGTGCTGAAAGTGCCGCGCCAACCACCCTTTGGCGGCTGGGACAGCATGCGCATCGACCTGATGTTGCTGGCGACGAGCGTCGCCATCGTTGCCGTGGGCCCCGGCGCCTTTGCCCTCGAAAGCCTGATGCTCCGGCGTCGATCTTCCTCCGCTAGCCTGCGGGCGGAACAGCAAGGCATTTAACAGGCTGGTGAAAATGCGGTCCCCGCTCTGGATTCGACAGGCTCACCATGAGCGGGGACCGCTCGTCCTGAGCTTGTCGAAGGATTTTTCAGTCCTTCGGCGGCGACGACCTCGATGTACCGGATCAGGTCACGCTGTGGATCGGTCGCTCCGCGAAAATCGTAGTCGCCGGGCGCGCGCTCGTGAAAGTCCCAACACACATAGGTACTGACCATGTCCAGACCGAGGTCGCGCGCGGAGCGCAGCACGTCGCGCCAACGCGCGGGGCTGAGCCGCCAGAAGTGCACCTCACCGTGGAGCAGCGGTCGCGACTGGTTGCCAATCCAGATGCGTCGCTCGGCGATACGCACGCAGCCATTGTTCGACCCGGTCGACGGAGCGTACAGCCGGCAGGTCGCGCAGGCTACCCTGGGCGGAATGGCCACCACTTCCGCGCCACCGCTTGGCATCGTCGTCGGACATACCCACTGGGACCGCGAGTGGTACCTGCCGTTCGAGAGCTTTCGCGCCCGGCTCGTCGTGATGATGGACAACTTGCTCGACTACCTCGAGAGCGACGAGTCCTTCCGCTGCTTCGTGCTCGATGGCCAGTCGATCATGGTCGAGGACTACCTCGAGGTGCGGCCCGAGGCCGAACCGCGCGTGCGTCGGCTCGCGCAGCAGGACCGGCTCAAGATCGGTCCGTGGTACACGGCGGTCGATACATTCTTGCCCGATCCCGAGTCGTTGGTGCGCAACCTGCTGGTCGGCCGTTGGTCATCGCGCCGCTGGGGCGGACAGGAGATGCGTGTTGGCCATTTGCCAGATACGTTCGGCTTCATCGGCCAGCTGCCGCAGATTCTGCGCCACTTCGGGCTCGAGGATGCGTTTGCCTGGCGCGGTTTGCACCCGGTCGGCGGCACGGCGGCGTGCTGGTGGGAGTCGCCGGACGGCAGTCGAGTGTTGGTGATGCGCCCCGCGGAGGGCTACTGCGAAGGTGCGCTGGGAGTGGTCGATCCCGAGCGGTTCCTCGAGGAAGCACTACCCGGGATCGTGCGCTACCAGGACGACGAGCCATTTGACGATCGCCTGTTCGTGATTGGCTGTGACCACTACCCGGCCAGCGCCCGCTTGCCGTGGCTCGCCGAGCAGATCGGCCAGCGAGTTGGTCATCCAGTGCGCGTCGGAGCGCTCGAAGAGATGGCGGCGCGGCTTCGCCCGGTCGGCGAGCGCCTACCCGTGATTCGCGGCGAGCAGCGCGATCCATGCCTGGCAGTGTGCCCGGCCTCGATCAGCGGCACGCGCATTCCGCAAATCAAACAGGCCAATCAACGCGTCGAAGCGTTGTTGCTCGGCGTTGCCGAGCCCCTACAGGCACTTGCGGAGTTGAACGGCGCCGGATCCGATCGAGCGCACTTGCGCTGGGCCTGGCGATTGCTCACCCAGAACCATCCGCACGACTCGATCCCTGGCTGCAGCACCGACACGGTTCATCGCGAGATGGCGGTGCGCTTCGATCGCGCCTGTGCAGTCGCTCTGGATACGGCTCAGCGCGGTGCCATGCGCCTGGCATCGACGCTCGATCCGCAGGTGCGCGGCGACCTCGGTGCGATCGGCCTGGTCGGCCTGGCCGGCGGACGATCGCGTCTGCGACTTCGCCTGCACGGCCAACCGGAGCAGCCCTTGCCGGCGTTTCGCGTGGTCACGCCGGACGGGCAGGATGTGCCGTGCGTCACGCTGGCGCGGGGCACCGAACGCGTCAACTACCACCGCCTGCAGGACGCGTTCTCCACCGAAGGCGCCGTGTCGTATGTCCACCTGCTGGCAACCCGGGAGTGGGTGGACTCGGTCCGTGCTAGAGCCGACCACTGGGATCTGCCGTTCGTAGATGTGGAGTTGGAGGTCGAAGCGCCGGTGGCCGGATATACCGTGCTGCGCGTCGAACGCGGTGGCGCAGTCCGCGGTCGTCCCGGCCCGTGGCAATCCGGATCCGAAATCCGCAACGAATTTGTCCGCGTGTGGTCGGGCAGCGACGGTCTCTACTGCGCCGACCTCAAGACGGGTCGGACCACTGGACCGATCTATTTCTCCCATGCGGGCGACTCCGGTGACGAATACACCGCCAATCCAGTCGATGCCCCGCCCGTCGTGTTCTGCCCCGAGCGTAAAGGTGCGGTCATATCGCAGGATGCACTCGGCCCACGCCTGCGTCTGCCGATCAAAGCGCTCGTGCCCGCGCGCCTGTCGCCCGATCGCCAGCGCCGAGTCGGCCAGGTGCGGCTGACCGGCGAGCTGATGGTGACGCTGATCGGTCGACGCATCGACCTCGCGCTGCGCCTGGACAATCGTGCCCGCGACTACGACCTGCGCCTGATGGCCCACCTGGGCGAGGCCACCATGGCCTGGTCAGGCGCCCCGTTCGGCGTTGAGGAGCGCAAGACGGAGCTGGATCATTCGTCACCCACGGCCAGGCAGCAATGGCTGCCTGATTTTCCGTTCCGCGGCTGGCTCGCTGCCCAGGCGCCTGACGGCGGCGGCGTGGCGGTGCTGGCGCGCGGCCTGTATGAAGCGGCCGTGCGCAAGCCCTCCAGCGGCGGCGTCGACCTGGCGCTGACGCTGCTGCGCGGTGTGGGCTGGCTGTCACGCGCGGACTTGCAGACACGGCCAGGTCACGCCGGCCCGGCACTCGCGACACCCGAGGCGCAGTGCATCGGACTCCAGCACTGGGATCTCGCGCTGCTACCGTTCGGCCCGTCTGAATTGGACGCATTACCTGCATTGTCCGAGCAATTCCAGCGCCCCGCCGCCGCCTTTCCGATTCAGTGGTCTGGCGGCTCCGCTCCGGCCTCGCGATCGCTGTTCGCGTCCGACGATCGACTCGTCGTGAGCGCCCTTCGCCCAGCCGACAGTCATGCCGACTCGGTCATGGTCCACGCCCACAATCCGACTCGCGCCGCGCGAGCGGCGGCCGTGGTGGGCCAGCGCTGCCGCCTGGACGAGACCTCGCTCGAGACGGACGCACCGCTCGGCCCGTTCGAAGTCGCCGCCTGGCGCGCGCCCTCGTCGGGGTGATGCAGATCGAGCTAGACGGCGTCCGGTACGTGCGGGAGGGAGATCGCACGGCCGTGTTCGTGGACGCCCGACCCGCCCAGGACTTCGGTGCTGGGAGCCTGCTGGGTAGCCGCAACATCCCGCTTCCGGAAGTCAGCGCAGCCAAGGACGACGGACGCTTGCCCATGGAAGATCACAACACGCGTACCGTCGTATTCGGCGGCGATACCGAACAGGCACGTGCCGTCGCGACTGCTCTGGCGAAGAATGCCTTTCACAACGTTGCCTTCTTCGATGGCACGCTCGAGGACCTGCTAATCGGGCTGGGCGCTGGCGCGGCCGCCTAAGATGAGGCAGTGCATACGGTTGCGCTGATTGGCGTAGGCGCCATGGGCAGCGGTGTCGGCCGCTGCCTGGCCGAGCAGGGCTTCACTGTGCGCGGCTACGACATCCGCGCCGAGGCGCTCGACCAGCTTCGGTCCGACGGTGGCATCGCCTGCGGCTCGTCAGCCGAGGCCGCGACAGGCGCCGATTTGGGTGTGCTTCTGGTGCTGAATGCCGACCAGGTCGAGGACGCGGTGTTCGGCTCGGACGGACTGACCAGCGCGCTTGAGCCGGGTACGGTGATCGTCTCAGCCAGTACGATGTCCGCGTCGCGTGCCCACGCTCTGGCAGACCGGGCCCGCGAAGCCGGATTTGGCTGGCTTGACGCGCCCGTGAGCGGCGGCACCCAGCGCGCCGCCGAAGGGACGCTCACCTCCATGGTCGGCGCCTCGGACGCCGATCTCCAGCGGGCCAGGCCGGTCCTCGATGCGTACTCGCGTGACGTCTTCCACCTCGGGGACGTCGGCTCTGGCTCCACGGCCAAGCTGGTCAATCAGGTCCTGGTGTACTGTCATCTGGCCGCCGCGGCCGAGGCGATGACGCTGTGCAGCAAGCTGGGCGTGGATCGCCAGGCAGTCTATGACGTGATCTGCACGGCCATGGGTACCAGTGCCATTTTCGAGTCGCGCGTGCCGCGCCTCATCGACGGCAGTTACCAGAGCGGGGGCAGCTTGCGCATCGCGCTCAAGGACCTCGGCATCGTCGAAGAAACCGCGCGCGAGCTATCCCTGCCGATGCCGATGGCCGCGCAAGCCACCCAGCTGTTCCGCGCCACCGCCGCGGCGGGCATGCTCGACCAGGATGACCTGGCAATCGCCAAGCTGCTGGCCCACATGGCTGGCCTGCCCGCCGCGCAGCAGGACCAGTCACAATGAGCACGTGACCGTCGGACACGTCCTCTGGCCAGACCAGCTGACTGACGCCGAGCGCTCGGCGCTCGATCCTGGGCTCCGAAGTGACCAGAATCGTGCACCCGACGTCCTGGTCGTCGGCGGGGGCATGCTTGGCCTCGCCACTGCCGTCGCGTGTTCCCGAGCACGCCTCGGCTCAGTGGTGCTGCTCGAACGCGATCGCCTCGGCAGTGGCGCGAGCGGCGGAGCCGCCGGGCAGCTTATACCCGAGTCCCACGTCGGCGTCGATCCGCCCGAGTTGGTCGAGCTCGGGCGCACCAGCCTCGCGGCCTGGCGTGCGCTGGAAACAACGACACCGGGCGGGGTTGGCCTGCTCGATCTCGACTGGCTGAGCATTGGGCCAGGCATTACCCGCTTCGAGCAGGCGCCGCCCCGGCGCGCCGAGCGCGTCAGCGCCGACGACATTGCCCAGCTCATCCCCAGCCTGCGCGTGCCCAGCGCGGGCATCCTCGTGCGCGGCGAGGCGCGAGTGAACCCACTGCGCGCCATTTCTCGGCTGGCTATGTCTCTGCCGGCCCACACAGCGCAGGTCGCAACGCATGTCGAGGTCACCGGTGTCGAAGCCGAAGGCGGGCGCATCAGCAGGGTTCGATCGAGCGCGGGCGAGTTCAGTCCGGGCGTCGTCGTCTTCGCCACCGGCCTGCCACCGCGGCTCGCAGGCCTCGATCTGGCGCTGCCGGCGCACGAGGTCAAAGGTCACATCGTGGTCAGCGACCCCACCAGCTTGAACTTGCCAGGTGCCGTCGAACCATTGGCCACGTCGCTCGAAGACGGACGCTTGCTGATCGGCGGCAGCCTCGATCTCGGCGACGAGACCCGCGTGGTGCGCCCCGAAATCCTCGATCGACAATGGGCCGAGTTGGTCGCCGCGTGGCCGGTTGCACGCGACGTTGGCCTCGCGTACGGCTGGGCGTGCTTCCGGCCCGCACACCCGGACTACCTGCCGGTCATCGACCGCGTGCCTGGTCTGGACAATGCTTGGCTCACCTCGGGCCACTACCGTACGGGCATCCTGATGGCGCCGGCCGCGGCCGATGCGCTGGCGACGTGGATCGCAACCGGCGCCGCCGTCGCTGGTGTTCAAGCCTTTGGCGCGGCGCGATTACTCGCTGCTCCGCTCTAGATTGTCATCGTGGAGACGTGATGGCTCAACCAAAGATGCGCATCTCGGCGTCGGTGCTCGGGACGCCCGATCCACCCGGGCTCGGCGCGTTCTACTCGCGCCTGCTGGGCTGGCCGATCACCTACAACGAGCCTGACTGGGTCATGATTCGTCCACCGTCGGGCGGCACCGGGCTGTCGTTTCAGTTGGAGTCCGAATACACCCCGCCGGTCTGGCCGCAGCAGCCCGGTGCGCAGCAGATGATGCTCCATCTCGACATTGCCGTCGAAAACCTGGAGGAGGGCGTGGCCTGGGCGATCGAGCAAGGCGCCCGCGAGGCCGACTTTCAACCGCAGGACGACGTGCGGGTCATGCTCGACCCAGCCGGCCACCCGTTCTGCGTGTTCCCCGACGCTAGTTAGTTAGCGCCCGCCACCGCGATCACGTCGAAATCCGCTGCGTCGGCTTCGACGTCCTGGGTGACACAATCCCCGAGGAGCGCCGAGCGATGAAGTACCTGATCTTGATCTACGGCAATCCGCAGTCCCGCGAGATCTTCCAGAACTTGACCGAGGAACAGCGGGCAGTCGGCTTCGCGGCTTACGCTGAGCTCCGCAACGATCTCATCAAAGCCGGCGAGTTCATCGTCTCCGAGGCCCTGGCCGACCCGTCGTTGGCCAAGCACATCTGGGTCCGCGAAGGCGAAACCATGGTTACCGACGGACCCTTCGCCGAAGTCAAAGAGCAACTGGCCGGCTTCTTCCTGATCGAGTGCGACAGCATGGAGGCGGCTATCGAACGCGCTTCCCGCGTCCCCGAGGCGGGCCTCGGTCTCGTCGAGGTGCGCCCGACCATGGTCTATCGCGAACTCGAAATGTGACGCAGCCGAGCACGATCGAAACCACGCTGCGCGACCTGGCACCCAAAGTCCTTGGCGCCCTCGCGCGCCGTTACGGCGACTTCGAGTTGTCCGAGGACGCCGTCCAGGAGGCGTTGCTTGCCGCGGCCTTGCAATGGCCAACCGACGGTCTACCCGGCTATCCCAAAGGCTGGTTGATCCGGACAGCGTCCCGTCGCCGCATCGAGTTGTGGCGCAATGATGCGGCGCGGCGCCGCCGCGAAGAATCCGTGGCCGCATCGGAGCCGGAGGAACAGCCCGAGCACACAGATGACTCTCTGACGCTGCTTCTGCTGTGCTGCCACCCGTCACTGTCCGCGCTGTCGCAGGTGGCGCTGACGCTGCGCGCCGTCGGCGGTCTCACGACCGCGGAGATCGCGCGTGCGTTTCTGGTTCCGGAGTCCACCGTTGCCCAGCGCATCAGTCGCGCCAAACAGCGCATCAAAGCCACCGGTGCGGAATTCAAGCTGCCGCCTCAACCGGAGCGACAGGAACGTATGGCCGCCGTGCTGCACGTGCTGTACCTGATCTTCAATGAGGGCTACACCGCGAGCTCCGGGTCTGCATTGCACCGCGTCGAGCTCACAAGCGAAGCGATCCGCCTCACGCGTCTGCTTCGCCAGATGGTGCCAGACGACGGCGAAGTCGCCGGCCTGTTGGCGCTGATGTTGCTCACCGATGCTCGCCGTCCGGCTCGGACTCGTTCGGACGGCGCACTCGTGCCGCTCGAGGATCAGGACCGCGAGCTGTGGGACGCCCAACTCGTCGGCGAGGGCACCGCGCTGATCACCGACACTCTGGCCCGCGCGCCAATCGGGCCCTACCAGCTGCAGGCGGCCATCGCCGCGCTGCACGATGAAGCGAAGCATGCAGAGGATACGGATTGGCCCCAGATCCGGACGCTGTATGACATGCTGCACAGCATCGCCCCCGGACCCATGGTCACGCTGGGTCGCATCGTCGCCATCGCCATGGTCGACGGTCCGCAAGCAGCCCTGGAGCTACTCGCGACCGCCGAAGCGGACCCGGCATTGGCCAGTCATTACCGCGTCGACGCGGTGCGCGCCCACCTGCTCGATCTCACGGGCGACCATGGAGCGGCCCGCATCCATTACGAGCGGGCCGCCCGCCGCACGCTCAGTCTGCCCGAGCAGCGGTATCTGGAGTGGCGCGCGGCATCACGGCCAACCGGCGTGCGGCGCCGGAGCCAGAGCAGTTAGCACCTGGCCAGTTCGGGCGTCGAGCGCCTCAACCATTTTGTCCATCCCGAGCCACTCCGCGGCAAGCATGAACAGCGTCCTGTTGTCCGGGCCGCCGAGCATGCACGCGAAACAACCGCGACCGACATCGATCGTCTGCAGCACCTGACCGCCTTCACGCACGCGCACACAATTTTGGCCGGGGACGCTGGCGTACCACACCGCGCCCTCGGAGTCCAGACAGATGCCATCGGGACTGTCGCCGTTGAGGTCGGCCCAAACGCGGCGATCGGTCAGGCTCCCGTCGGGGCCGATGCTGAACGCGGTCAGCTTGTGCGCGTGTGACTCGGCGACGATCAACGTCGAGTTGTCGGGTGTGACAGCCATGCCGTTGCCAAAGGCGATGTTGTCCGCGACCTGCCGCACGGCGCCGTCAGGCGTGACCAGGGCGATGATGCCGAAGTTCACGTAGGCGTTGCCCCGACCGTCGACGACAATCTCGTTGAAGCCCTGGTCGATGGCGCGCAGGTCGGCATACGGCACCAGAGCGCCGCTGGCCTCCTGGCGCAGTAGCAGGCCTTCCTGTCCCGAAACGACCACCAGGGTTCCGTCGGCTAGCCAGTCGATCGAAAATGGAATCGTGGTCGGCACTGTCGCCATGACTTCACTCTTCCCGTCGAGGTCGACGGCCAGCACCTCGCTCGCGCCCCAATTGCACAGCCACAGCCGGCCAGCATGCCAGCGCGGCGACTCGCCGAACCTCAAACCCGTGACCAACGTACGCACTTCACTCATACCTGGTACGTCGATGCCTGCCCCTGTGTCCTCGACATGTCAGCCGGCCTCGCCGAGCGCCTGACGTTGTCGCTGGAGAAACGCCCGTTCAGCTACGTTGTCCGTCCGCGCGATCGCTGCGTCATACGCGAGCTCCGCTTCCTCGTCGCGTCCCAGCCGCCGCAGCAGGTCAGCGCGGATCGAATGGAACAGGTAGTACCCATCGAGCTCGAGCCCATCCGAGCGCTGCAGCGCGACAGTGAATGCGTCCTGGACGCTCTCCTCGGTCAGGTCGATATCGCCGAAATGGCCGACCAGAACGGCCACCGTGCGACCGTACTCCTCACGGAAAATCCGTTCATGTCGGCGTTCGCGAGCTGCATGCTCAGCTCAGTCCCGCATTGGCCGGACCTCAATCGGCAAGTGGACGATCATGGCGAACTTGCGGCCCCACTCGAGCGCCACGTCCAGGTCCGCGGCCCTGATAATCGTGAACCCGCCAATGTGCTCCTTACCTTCAGCGTACGGGCCATCCGTGATCAGGACCTCACCGTCCCTGAAGTGCAGCACGGTCGCCGTGCTGGCCGGATGCAGCCCCGCCGAGAAGACCCACGCGCCGGCCCTTGAGCTGCTCATTCCAGGCGTTGGCGTCGTGCATCACCTTCGCCAACTCATCGGGCGGCAGCGTCTTGCCGTCGGGCTGGTACACGCTGATCAGGTACTGCTTCATGACGATCACCTCAAACCCTATACGAACGACACTGGCTGGGATCGACACCAGGCGAAGCCCGGCAAAGCGCTGGTCGCGGTACCGTAGGCGCGGTGAAGATTGTCGACGTTCGCACGACCGTTCTGCGCCAGCCGGGTGTGCCCGGCATCCAGGACGCCACGATCCGCCATCGGGATTCGGGTCGCAGCGCGCTGTTCGTCCATATTCGGACTGACGACGGCACTGAAGGCCTAGGCGTCGGCCAGGCCGTCGCGCGCGGGATTATCGAGACATCGTTCAAACCACTGCTGATCGACCAGGATCCGCTGTGCCACGAGAAGCTGTGGGAAGATATGTTCTGGCGGGTCCGAGGCTATGGCCGCAAAGGCGTGGCCTTCTGCGCCATCTCAGCCGTGGACATCGCACTGTGGGATCTGAAAGCCAAGATCTTCGGCGTCCCGTTGTATCGGCTGCTCGGACCGTATACCGACCGCGTGCCGATTTACGGCTCTGGTGGCTGGACATCGTTCACTGAAGCGGAGCTGGTGCGCGAGCAGATGGGCTACGTCGAGCGCGGCATTCCGCGTGTGAAGATGAAAGTTGCCAAAGACTTTGGCAAATCCGAAGCGGAGGACATCCGGCGCCTGGCCGCGGTGCGCAAGGCGGTCGGCGACGATGTGGAGATCTACGTCGACGCCAACAACGGCTACTACGCCAAGCAGGCGATCGGCATAGCGCGTCATCTGGCGGACTACGGTGTCGGATGGTTCGAAGAGCCGGTGCTGGCCGACGACGTCGCCGGACTGGCGGCGATTGCGCGTGCCATCGATATTCCGGTCGCCACGGGTGAGCACGAGTACACAAAGTACGGATTCAAAGAGCTCATTGCGCAGGGCGGCGCGGACATCGTGCAACCGGATGTCGGTCGTGTCGGTGGCATCACCGAGTGGCTCAAAGTAGCGCACCTGGCGCATGCGTTCAATCTGCCAGTCGCGCCGCACGCGGTGCAGCTGGTCCATCTGCACCTGGCGTGCTGTACGCCGAACCTGAAAGTAGTGGAATATCTCGGTGTCTCCGAGGACGGTGACCGAGTGTGGTACACGGAGTTTCCGGAGCCGCGTGATGGGTACTGGTCACCCTATCCGGATCGGCCGGGACTGGGCCTGGAGCTCAGCCCCGACGCGATCGCTAAATACGCCGTGTAGCGCGTGTCAGGGCAAGATGATCTCGCACGTGGCGACGATCGCGTCGACACCCAGGCCGTGTGTGGTGCGGCACCTCCTCGCCTCAAGTGCCCTCACCGTAGGCCCAACCGGGCTACCGCACATTCCTAGAACTAGGAAGATCTGACCGGCTGACCAGCGTGCGCGACCCACCACACCGCCAGCTGCGCGCGCGAGCTCAGCTCGAGCTTGCCGAGGATGTTGGTGACGTGCTTGTCCGCGGTATGCCGCGTGAACACCAGCGCGTCTGCAATCTGGCGATTGGTCAGACCGCGCGCGACCAGCGCGGCCACTTCGCGCTCACGCTCCGTCAACACCAACGCACTGCCCGTCGCACGCGCGCCCACCAATGGCTCCACAGCTCCGAGCTGCTGTGCAAAGGCGAGCGCACAGGACCGACTCAGCGCGCGGCCTCGATCGAAAGCCGTCCGCAGGCCATCGACTCCTAACTGCATCTGAAGCGAGTGCACTGCTTGCTCATGCACGGGCACATCAGCCGGAGCCAACGCAGCGCCAGCTTCCAAGCGCTGCGCCTCGGCTGCGCCGAAGAGCAGCGCTGCGCGCTCCGCACAGCCACGTGCGCTCGCCACCAGGGCCAGACTCTCCAGCGCAGCGCTGCTACCCCAGGCATCGTCGAGCTGATGGAACAATTCGAGACTCTGCCGCAGCCTCGCCTCTGCATGATCGTAATCGGACTCGAAGCGGTCCAGGTCGCCGAGATTGCCCAAGGCGATAGCAATACCGCGTGTGCCGCCCAACCGGCGGTACAGTGACAGCGCTTCCTCCAGAGGCTCGCGCGCCGCACTGAACGCGCCGATGTCCATCACCGACATGCCCAGGCTGTTGAGTGCATTCGCGCACCAGCGCTGGTCGTGTGCCGCTCGGAAGATCGCCAGACTCTCGTTGCACAACTCGATGGCCCGCCGCGGATTACCGCGGCTGCGCTGCACGCTCGCCAGCGGGATTCCGGCCAGGCCGATGCAGATGTCGGCTACGGCTCGTGCGTTGTCTGGTGTGAGTGTGAAGTCGGCACGCGCCGCGCGCGCACGTTCGAGAAAGAGCGTGACAGACTCCGCGGCAGCGAGTGTCTGCAGATCGGAAATGTCGCCCGACGGCACCTGCAGTGGCTCGACCGCCAGCGCATGTTCACCCTGCACGTGCAGCGCTGCGCGAGTGGTTATCAGCACCTGCAGCGCGCGGCTCGCACTGAGCAGTCGCGTCACGTCGGCGGCGGCGTCGAGCACATGCTCGAAGTTGTCCAGGACCAGCAAACTGCGTCGCTCGCCAGTCCACGCCGCAATGGCCTGGACAAGCCGCCCGTCATCGTCGGCGACACCGAGTGCGTTGGCAATCGTAGCCAGCACCAGCCGTGCGTCATGCACGGCCGCCAGATCGACGAACGCTATCCGATCCGCATTTGCGCGGCGCAGTCGCTGCATGGCCTCGATCGCCAGGCGCGTCTTGCCAATTCCACCCGGACCGGTCAGCGTCACCAGTCGAACGTCACGCTGCGCGAGCAGGCGCACGAGCGCGTCGAGCGCATGCGCGCGTCCTACCAGGCTATTCATGTCAACAGTCAGCAGACGCGATCCGCGGCCACCTTGGCTATGCACTCGCTCACTACTAATGCGTGAACTGCGTCACAGATCGGGGCCCCGAACTCGTGCATGCTGTCACCACGAAAGGGGAGAACTCGATCTCATGCGACGCCTACTGCTTGTTGTATTTGGACTGGTCGTGATTGGCGCCTCGCTTGCGCCAAGCACGTTCGCCGACGCGCCGACGGCGCCGACCCGCAGCTATGTCTGGGGCCCGACGCCCACGCCAATCCCGGGCCTGCCCAAGCACGGCTAACGTCTCAGGCATCTGACCGCCGGCTGGACGCCGAATACAACACCCATACTCCGCATAGCCCAACGACGCTCACCATGAGGTTGACGGCTTCCGCCGCGCTGAAGCCGGCGGTCTGGATCGCCACACCCATCGACGCCGGTGCGCTCAGAATTGCTACGTCGCACACCGCGCGATACACCGCGATTCCTCGAGCGCGCAGCCGTGGCGACAGCGCGTCGCCCATCACGATCGTGGGCAGTGGATTCACGAAGCACGCCAAACCTTGAATCAAGCCGACCACGATGTAGGTCGCGGTGTCGTGCACGGTGAGCAGCAATCCCTGTGCGACCGTCAGCAAAACCAGGCCGGGCACCAGCACGCGGTAGCGTCCGAATCGGTCGGCGCATCGACCGCCGAGCAGAACCGCGCCGATGCCGAGCGCGTTGATCACGCTGAACAACAGGCCTATTTCGAAAGGCGGAATGGCGAAACGTTCGGCGCCAAGGACGGGCACGACGGAGTTGAGCATTCCGTTGCGGCAGTAGAACACCACGAATGTGGCCACGTACGACGCCAGTAGCACCTTGCCGCCGCCGCGCAAATCGAGCCAGCCGATGTCACCGCTCGGCTCGCTGCTCAGCGTCAGCCCGACCGCCCGCGCTGCGCTCGTCGCGCGCGTGCCGAACACGATTGCCAGCAAGCCAATGCCTGCCGCGAGCGAGCCCATGACGAACGCGACTCGCCAGCCCAACGGCCCCGCGAGCAAGCCGCCCAGCGCCGGTATGACGAGTCCAGTCAGCGAAAAGAAGGCTTCACTACGCGACAGCACGCGACCGCGTGCTGCGCGACCGGATCCGCCGACGATCCAGGCCAGGAGCATCGCCTGCGCCACTGCTGAGCCGACGCCGATCACCAGGCGCGCGACCGCAAGCTGCCAAGCATTGCCAGCAAAGACGGCGGCGCCCGAGCCGAACGCGCTGAGGGCAAGCGCGCCGATCAGCACGGAGCGCGGATTCCAGCGGCTGCCCAGGCTGCCCGCGGGTAAGTCCACGAGCAGCCGGGCGATGCCGAAGGCCGCGACGACCAATCCCAGTTCGGCATAGCTCAGCTCGAGATCGGCACGCAGCGCGCCAAGCGACGGCAGCAGCGCCATGTTCGACAGTTGCGCGAGCGGCTGACAGCCGACCAGTGTCCACGTTTCGACTCGACTCAGTAACGCGTCGTCGGCCCCAACTATCCTCGACCCGATGAGCGAGAGCCTATCAAAGCACCACGAAGAGCTCGCCTAGACCACGACTACCGACGACTTGCTCCTCGAAGGCGTCGTCATGCGCCGCGCTGCCGAAGATCCGCTTCAGTTCTGGCGTTTTACGGCGACCGTGAGCAGGGCGCTTCACGTCTCAACATCGCGTCGCTCTTCACCGCCGCCGCGCACGTGGAGCAACGCACTATCGCCGACGCCGACCATGCCTACTCCAGTACTGAATCCGAAGTCGCTCGGGTGTTAGCCGCTTCGGCGTCGAGCCTGACCTGAACGAGCAATCAATGTGGCGCCCAGACGCCAGCCAAGGACGACGACGTCGGCCCACAGCGCGCCGGCGAGTAGCCCCGCCAGGACGTCGGTCGGATAGTGCACACCCAGATATACGCGGCTGAATGCGACGCCCACCGCGATCGCCAGACACAGGCCGAGGACGGCCCAGCGCAGCGGCCCGCGCAACTCACGCCAGGCGACCAACGCCAATGTGGCGTATACGGCACCCGCGGCCATGGCGTGCCCAGACGGGAACGAAAAGCCCTGTACGCCCATTACGCCTTCGAGTTCAATCGGTCGCGCCCGCTGGTACGCTGCCTTGAGCGTACTGTTCAAGACGTGCACGCCCAGGGCGACGACCGCGAGCGCCGCCGCGGACGGCAGTCTGCGCAGCAAGATGAGCGCAATCGCCACCGGCGGCCAGACGAACCACAGCGCCTCCGAGCCAAGACTGGTTATCGCAAGCACGATGGTGTCCAGGGGCGCTGAACGCAGCCCGCGCGCGCTCGCCAGGCCGGAATCGTCGAGCGCGACCATCGGTGCCGCCGCGTAGAGTCGACCGAGGATCAGGAACGCCGCGACTGCCAGTGCGATCGCGGCTGTTTCGAGCAGGACTGCGGCGCCCGGCAGTCGCACTATGCGCCGGTGCCACCACCGGGTCCGGAGCGGCCGCCGATTACTTGCTGGCGCCGCCGCGCTCACGACGAACTCCAGATACCTTTTCGAGCCAGCGGTACGTGGCGATGCACAGCCACAGCCACAGCGCGCCGAGCAGTGCGCCACCCACAATGTCGCTCGGCCAGTGTTGACCCTGGTAGACGCGCGCAGCCCCGAGCACGACGAGATAGATCGGTACGAGCCACAGTATTGCCGTGCGCCAGGGCGATCGCGCCAATAGCCCGTACGCGAGGTACCAGGCGAATCCGAAACCCGCGGTCAGGTTGAGCACGTGCCCACTCGGAAAGCTGCCCCACGGCAACTCGCCACTGACGTAGATCAGATCCGGGCTCGGTCGCGGGCGATTGACCAGCGGTGCGATCCAGAACCAGAGCGCCGCGCTGCCACCGGCCGCCAGGAGCTGGCAGATCGCGGCGAGCAATTGCCGACCTATCGCCAGGCCCACCAGGAGCGCACCGAAGACGACATTGCTCTGCGGCGGAAAGCCGGGCCAGTCGATCCACGCCGCCGCGACATCCAGGGTCGGGTGGCGGAACGACTGCACAGCGCGTGCAAGCTGCAGGTCGATCTCGAAGTAGGGAGTGACGTGCGCGGCGACCGCCAGGGCGACGAATGCGACGCCTGTCGCGACCAGCAGGGCAACGAGCACGTACGTCCCACGCCACCAGCCAGCCAGGTCGCGCGCGTTGCCGGCAAGATGCACCGCGGCCTTGCTGACCTGCTCACTCGCCGCGGACGTACGACTCACGCCTCCGGCCAGTGCACGAGGCGTTCCCAGGCGCGCACCGGCCCCGATCTTGCCCTTTAAGGGTCCTCATATGGCCCAACAAACGCTCGCACCGCACGTTCGCGGCGCGGTGGATCGTGCGCGCGACACGGCCCATGAAGCCAGTCCCGGCCTGATTTGGCTCGGCCGCGCCGGCCTGGCTGCAAAGGGTGCGGTGTACGTGCTGATCGGCATCGTGGCGGCGCGCGCCGCGCTCGGCACGGGCGATGAAACCATCGACGGACCCGGCGCCTTGGGGCGCATCGCGGAGATGCCACTCGGCCCGTGGCTGCTCGGCGCGGTTGCGCTCGGCCTGGCAGGGTACACGCTCTGGCGGTGCGTGCAGGCGCTGCTCGATACAGAGCACAAGGGGTCCGACCTGAAGGGACTCTGGGCGCGTGGCACGTATCTGCTCAGTGCGGCGATCCACGCCACACTCATGCTGACAGCCGCGCGCATGTTCCTGGGTACTGGTGGCGAGTCTGGCAGCGGCGAAGGCGCCGCGCAGGACTGGACTGCGCGCCTGCTCGAGCAGCCGTTTGGCCCGTGGCTCGTAGCTATGGTCGGGCTGGGGCTGATCGCCTCCGGTGGTTTCCAGGTCGTTCGTGCCGTCACCGCCGAATTCCGTGATCGACTGCAAACCGCGGGCATGAGCGAGCGCGAGCAGAGGTTCGCCATCTGGGCGGGACGCTTCGGCCACCTCGCGCGTGGTGTGACGTTCGGCATCATGGGCGGCTTCCTGATGCTCGCGGCATTTCGCCAAGCCCCCGGCGAAGCGAAAGGCCTGGCCGGCGCGCTCAATTCCCTGGCCGAGCAGCCCTACGGCCCCCAACTGCTAGCACTCGTAGCTATCGGCCTCGCCTGTTACGGCCTGTACATGTTCGTCGAGGCCCGCTATCGACGCATCGTCATGACCTGACGCTCACAGCGAACTGCAGGGCTGTTGCTGCCACGAGGATGTCGCAGCCCTGGCCTGCCGCGGCAACCGTCTCGAATTGGGTTGCGACCGTGGCTTCCGCTAGCTGGCGCCGGAGCTCGGGCGAGGGTCGGGCCGGCATGGTCGGGAATCCGTTCGTGCCAGCGGTCTACTTGAGCGTGGTTCCTCCGGCATGGGATGCTACGCAGACCATGCCCGAAAACACGACCCTTACCCGCACAGCAGGCCAGGACCTGGTGGTCGAACGGGTCTTCGACGCCCCGCGCGAGCTGGTCTGGAGAGCCTTCACCGAGCCCGAGCGTCTGGCGAAGTGGTTCGGCCCCAAGGGCTGGACGCTACCTGTGTGCAACCTGGACTTCCGCACTGGCGGCGTGTGGCACTACATGATGCAGGGCCCGAACGGCGAGGAGTCGTGGGGCAGGGCGGTGTATCGCGAGATCGTCGAGCCCGAACGGATCGTGTATACCGATCAGTTCGCCGACGCCGCTGGCAACGTGAACGAGAACATGCCGTCGATGCTGATCACGATGAACTTCGTCGACCTTGGTGGCTCGAAGACGCGCCTCGAGTCGATAACCCACTTCGGCACGGAAGCCGAGCTTCAGGCGACGCTCGCCATGGGCGTGGTCCAGGGCCTGACGGAGACCTGGGACAAACTGGCCGACTACCTCGCCGCGAACTGACACGCGGTTACTTTGTGTCTACTTTATTCAGGACACAAACTGGCCGCAATCGGGCCTATTCTGAGGACATGCTTGATGGGCAGAGCGGCGACACACCCAGGCTCGGCGAGCCGTCAGCGATCCTTCAGCTTCGGCTCGCCAATCAACACCTGGCGCAGCAGCACCTGACCGACCCGCGAGCGATCGTCGCGCACCTCGGCGCCGTTCAGTCGCAGGACTACCCGGCCGCGCTGTGGGCGCTCGGCCTGCGCTTGGCGAACGCCACCCGCGCATCGCTCGAGTACGCCGTCAACGGTGGCACGATCTTGCGCACGCATGTGCTGCGGCCGACGTGGCACTTCGTCGCACCCGAGGACATCCGCTGGATGCTGGCGCTCACCGCACCACGCATCAAACGCGCGATGGCCAGCCGCGATCGCGAGCTCGGGTTGAACGACGAGACGGTCGCGCGGACCAACACGGTCATCGCTCGGGTGCTTGAGGGCGGCAAACAACTGACCCGAACGGAGCTCCGCGACGCGCTCCAAGTCGCCGGCATCGCCGTCGCCGACGGCTCGGTGTTGAGTCACCTGGTTTCGCGCGCCGAGCTCGACGGCGTGGTGTGCAGCGGCGCACCGCGCGGCAAACAGCACACCTACGCGCTGCTCGAGGAGCGCGTGCCACGAGCGCCGATGCGTGAGCGCGATGAGGCAGTCGCGGAACTGGCGGGCCGCTATTTCGCCAGTCACGGTCCGGCGACGCTGAACGATTTCGCGTGGTGGTCGGGCTTGACGGTAGTCGACGGTCGGCGTGGCCTGGAGGCGCATGGCTCTCGGTTCGTATCCGAACAAGCCTGCGGACTGACGTACTGGTTTGCGGCGTCTTCAGCACCTGATACGGCGCTGGCGTCGGCCGCGCTCCTGCTGCCCAATTACGACGAGTTCACCGTCGCGTACCGCTCGCGAGAGCTGTTTTACGCGCGCGAGTTCGTGTGGCGGCCCGGTCCGCGCGACGACGTGCCGTTTGGCAATGTGATCGTTATCGGCGGACAGGTCGTCGGCATGTGGCAGCGGTCGCTCGTCAAGGAGCGGCTGCGGATCGAACCAAAGTGGTTCAACCCGCCCTCACGCCGGCAAGAGACGGCGTTTTCGGATGCGGCCCAGCGGTACGCCGCCTTCGTGGGGCTGCCGCTCTAAACTCCTCGGGCGCGTGTGCCCACAAGATCACCGTTCAGGGGGCTCGCGCTCGGTCTCGTTCTGCTTGCCCAGAGCACGGCACTGGCCGCTGGCGCGCCCGAGATAGCCCCGCCCACCGAGCAAGTCAGCGCCTGCGACGACAATCAGTCACCAGGTTTCATCATCGCGCTCGAGTCCCTGCGCACCTGGCTTGGCGCAAGCCTCGGCGAACCGCTCGTGTGTGCTGAGCCATTGTCGACCGACGCCGCGCTGTTGCAGCGCACTACGACGGGGTCCGTTTTCTTCGATGCCTCTTCAGGTGAGGCGTGGTTCACCGACGGCTACGAACGCTGGGCCGTCGGGCCAGATGGGCGGCGCTACTGGGCGTCACCCGACGCCGTCCCGCGGACGGTGGGCCAGCCGCCGCTCTCGCGTGCGGTCCGCTGCCCCGTCCTGTACGCCCATGAGGTGCGATCGCAGGCAAGTCTGCGCGCACTACTTATCGGCCTGCAGAGTGCCGGGTATCTGCCAACCTCATTGGCCGCCGTCGATCGGGCGATGTCGGGTCAGTCAGACGCGCCGCCCGGCTGCCTCGTGCTCAGCTTCGACGACGCGCTCTACAGCCAGTACACCAACGCGTTACCGGTCCTGGCAGCATCCGGACTTGTCGCGGTGTTCTTTGCCATGCCCGCGTTCAACGATGGCGTGCATCGCTACATGGGCGCCGACGAAATCCGCGCGCTCCAGCGGGCTGGGCAGGAGATCGGTGCACACACCTGCAACCATCCCAGTTTGCCGCGGCTACGCGTGGCCCGGCCCATCGCGTTCCTGGCCGAAGTTCAGGATTGCAAGCAGATGCTCGAGGGCATCGTCGGAGTGCCGGTCGTGTATTTCGCCTATCCGAATGGCGCATTCGATGGCCCCGTGGCCGACGCCGTGGCCATCTCAGGCTATCGAGCTGCGTTTACCACCCGTCCGGCTGCGCTCTTGTCGCCCGAGAGTGCCTTTGCACTCCCGCGCATCCACATCGAGATCGGTGAGCCTCCGCAGACAGTGCTGCGGCGTATCCACGCCGCCGGCGGCTAACGGTCGAACGCGAAGCACACCTTGCCGGTCGTTGCGCGGTCGGCCAATTGGAACGCCTCGGCGCCCTGCTCGAGTCCAAAGCGGTGTGTCACTACCTGGCTGGGCGCGATGGTGTGACGGCGGAAAAACTCCCACATCTCCTGGTACTGCGAGGCTGGGAAGATGCTCGTCCCGAACAGCACGAGCTCTCGATGCACCACCGCACCGAGCGACAGCTTCAGCTCTGTGTTGCCCAGTCCGACGAGCGCGGCCATGCCCAATGGCCGCAAGAGCTCCGGGATTGCCGCGTGCGCGGCGGGTGCGCCGGAGGCTTCCAACAGTTTGTGTACGCCGACCGGATAGTGAGCGCGCACCTGCTCGCCGATCGGGCCTGCGCTCGGATCGAAGGTCCGCTGTGCGCCGAGGCGCTCCGCCAGGTCGCGCCGCTGGGGTGACGGGTCGATTCCGACCACTTCGGCGCCCATGCGGCTGCCGAACAATGTTGCCAGCAGGCCCACCGGTCCCAAGCCCGATACGACCAGGACCTCGCCCGACGGTGCAAGTCGGGTGAGCGGGTAATACGCCGTCCCACCCTGGCAGGCGACGATCGCGCCGTCCTCGACTGAGAAATCGTCGGGCACTTTGAACAGGTACTGCGCTTCGACAACCATGTATTCGGCGTGCCCGCCATCCAACGTCCCGAGACCGACACCGTACGACCCGCGGCGGTTGATGCACACGTTGGTGTGTCCCGAACGGCAGTACTCACAGGTGCCGCACACCTGGCGGAAGTACGTCGTGACCCGGTCGCCAACGGACCAGCCGCGGACCTCCGCGCCGATTTCGGCAATAACACCCGCGGGTTCGTGGCCCGGTACGCGTTGACCCTCGAGGAAGTCGGGACCCGGATGGCGGTAGACGTGCAAATCGCTCCCGCAGATGCCGGCCGCCTTCATCTGAATCAGCACCTCATTCGCTGCCGGCCGCGGATCCGCGCGCTCATAGCAGACAGCCTGCCGCTCGCCGGCATAGCGGATCGCTCGCATCGTTCGCCAAGCGTACCCCGCGCGCTGCGCTAGGCGTTTTGACGGCCGCGGCAGCGTTGACGCGATCGCACCGCTGCGGGTAGGGTGCGCCCATTCAATTCCTCGGCCCGATCCCTGGTGCGCGCACGCGAAGCATCAGACTATGACGCGCTTTGAGAATCGAGTAGCAGTCGTGACTGGCGCCGCGCAGGGCATGGGGTTCGCAATCGCCAGCCGCCTCCTGAGCGACGGCGCCAGGGTCGTCCTGGCCGACGTCAACCCCGATCGGCTTGCTCGATCAGCCGAGGAGCTTGCACAGTGGCGCACCTCGCTGGAGCCGATGGAGGCTGATCTGACGCGCACCCGGGACGTGACGCGTCTGGTTGCCAGCGCCCAGGCGCGCTTCGGCGCGGTCGATATCCTGGTCAACAACGCCGGCGTACTGCGGTCCAGTGCCATCGAGCAGATCTCCGAAGAGGAGTGGGACCTGGTCGTGAATGCGAATCTGAAAGCGTGCTTCCTGTGCGCTCAGGCAGTGGTCCCGGACATGAAAGCCCGGCGCTACGGAAAAATACTCAATATGGCGTCCATGGCCGGTCGGGCGACGAGTACGTTGGGTGGCGCGCACTACACGGCCGCCAAGGCCGGAGTGCTCGGTCTGACGCGACACCTGGCGCGCGAGCTTGCACCGTACCGGATCAATGTCAACGCGGTTTCGCCAGGAATTGTCGACACACCCATGGTTGCGGCGGCGCTCACTTCGGAGCAACGTCAGAAGCTGGCGGCGAGTATCCCGTTCGAGCGTCTTGCTGCGCCGGCTGAGATCGCCAGCCTGGTTGCCTTTCTCGTCTCGGACGAAGCGGCCTATATCACGGGCGCCTCCGTGGATATCCACGGTGGCGAGCTCATCATCGCCTGATTCGTCAGGTAGCAGGCGCTTCGAGCTGCTGGTATTCAGCCCGGCCGATTTACGAGGCCCAGGCGACTCGTCATTCCACCATCGACCCAGATGATCTGGCCGGTGATGTAACTGGCGCCGTCCGAGCACAGGAACGCCGCCAGCGGCCCGATGTCATCAGGCATCCCGACGCGGCCGGCCGGAATGCGCTCTCCCCAGGCGTCTCGCTCGTAGCCCGGCAGGCTGTGGTAGCGCTCGACTTCGATCGCGCCCGGTGCGATGGCGTTGACCTGGATATTGAACGGTGCGAGCTCGATCGCGCAGGCCTTGGTGAACATGTTGATGCCACCCTTGCTCGCCTCGTAATGGGCGTGGTGCGGCACCGCGGCGAAGCCGTGGACGGAGCTCAGGTTGATGATCCGGCCGCCTGAGCCCTGCCCGATCATTTCGCGCGCCGCGCGCTGCGTTGCCAGGAACATGCCGCGCAGATTGATGTCCAGCGTCTTGTCCCATTCGTCTGGCGTCATCTCGAGGAGCGGGTGTGGCTCGGTGATGCCCGCGTTGTTCACCAGGATGTCGATACGACCGAACGTGCGCACGGCCGTGTCGAACAGGTGCTGAACCTGGTCGTAGTCGCGGACGTCGCACGCCTCGACGATCGCCTCACCGCCACGGTCGCGAACGTCCGCCGCGGTGC